>OGPK01000700.1_pt1 | contig 31878 bp, 20 predicted proteins | sample 1552921 | NCBI WGS metagenome assembly OGPK01 (sample SAMEA2580264, study PRJEB22360) | human gut metagenome | biome: human gut; feature: human-associated habitat; material: faeces | place: Denmark | collected 2008/2010 | reverse complement strand
AAGTTGCTCCATCTGCTCACCGGATTTATAGGTGAGATTCGGGATCAGGTATTCATTTACATTTGTATAAGTCAGTTTCATATTACTGTGACCTCTCTTTCGTTTAAACTTTTATCTGTAACAAAACCAGATGTTCATGTTACGTCATTGCTACAAATCTTTCTTTCCATATCATTTTGAATCCAACCCGGGCAGATTTTCTTCAAAATCATGGTGAAAGCGCTTCGTTTCTGTGTCGGAAAAATGAACGGAAACACTTGATTTTACTGACTTTCTTCAATGTAACCTTATTATAACGTCCTCCCCCCATCCCACCCGCCTGTTCGGGTATTCGCTCTCGGATGCGATGGGTTTTGCGCCTGCGATGAGATAAGCTTTCAGCTTTTCACCATATAAAAACGGGTCATTTCCGCGCAGAATACCCCATTCCATCATAAGAGCGGCGCTTCCCGATACAAAAGGCGTGGCAAACGAGGTGCCGGTGAAGGAAGCATAGCCGCCGCCGGAACGGGGAGCTGGGATGTCGACACCCGGGGCGGCGAGATCAGGTTTAATTTCGTGGAGAATACGGGTATAGCCGCGGCCGGAGAAGCTGGCATAGGAGGAGAGGCGGGGATCATAGGCACCGACCGTGATAGCGGAGCGGGCAGTGGAAGGGATGGTGAGTGTGGTATCGGCAGTGGGAGAGAAGAAGCGGGTCTGTGGACCGATGGCATTTCCGCCGGGAAGCCAGAGGTCAAAGGAACCGGAGATCAGGCGGCCGGGGGTGAGACGCAAGGTCCAGATGCCGTTTTCGACGGACAGATGGTTTCCTGCGCCCTGAAAGGTCAGGTAAATTTCCTGCGCCTGGCTGTAGGGGGATGGCATGCCATAAAACAGGAGAAGTTCTGTCGGACCAAGCGTCAGACGTGCCGTGCCGAGGACAGGAGAGAGCGTGCCGGAGCGGATGCCGCCGGGGGAAATCAGTTCGATCGAGATTTCATCCCCATAAACCTTCCAGATCTGGAGACTGAACGAGGATTCATAAGCACCGACCTGAAATTCAACGGAGACAGCGCGGTCAGTCGTTGCCGAGACCGCAGACGTCGCGCGGACGGTTTGCGTTTGGCCGGCCGACCTGCGATCCGGCCTCAGGTTACCGGCATAATGGCGTCCGGTATCCCCTTCATTCCCTGCCCCGATACAGATCACATGTTGCCCTAAATTTGACACTGCATTGAGATACGTTTCCAGCAGCGATTGCCCGCTGTGCGAACCATAATTATTCCCGAAACTCAAGTTAATGACGAGCGGCCGCTCCACCAGCAGCGCATACCGTACACAGAAATCCACCGCCTGCAGCAATTGCGATGTCCGCGGCAGATCCGCAGGATCAGGATTTCCAAGCTTTACGACAACGAGCGTTGCTTCCGGTGCCACGCCCCGCATGGATCCATCCGCAGAGGACCGCCCGTTTCCGGCGGCAATTCCGAGAACTGCCGTCCCGTGCCCCGTCACATCGCGGGACGGCACGAGGGCAAACCGCTCCGTGGGCGAAGAAGCCGCAAGTGCCTCATTGATCTGCCGCCGTGTATATACCGATCCGAGTGCATACCCCGTCGGTGGATTTCCCGGAATCGTCTGATCCCATAGAAGTGCAATCCGGCTTGTCCCGTCTGCCGCACAGAAATCCGGGTGTGCATAGTCCACGCCGGAATCGATGCACGCGAGCAGCACTCCGTCCCCATACAGCCCGGAAATTCCCTCCTGTACCGGTGAAATACAGGACACGCTCCGGGCAAACGCATCCGCGAAAAACAAAGGCTTCGGCTTCTCCAGATACGTAATCTGCGGCAGTTCCGTTACGTAATTCATCAGGGACTCCGGAACCAGAAGAATGGCATACGAAAACAGCAGCAGCGTCACACGAACTCCCTGCCCCTCCAGAAAAGCCAGGTCTCCCTGATACTGTACAATTACTTCCCATGTTTTGCTGTAAGAGTTATAACCTGCCGAAAGCTCCGGCACACGCCGCCGTTCGACTTCCGTTGCGGCCAGCGCAAGGTTCAACAGGTTTTCCCTTTTTTGATCAATCATTACAAAAACTCCGTCCAAAATGTTGTTAAAATCTATTCCGCTTTTCCGGGAAATATGATATAATCGCCATCGTACAATAGGGGTACAGATCTGCTTTTTGGAGTGCATCGAAAAATGGTTTTACGATGCCGCCTGGCGGGTCTTTACTATTTTACGCGAAATGCTTTTGCATTGAAGGGAGAGAACATGAAAATTATCATTGTGGGCTGCGGAAAAGTCGGAGCCGCACTGACCGCCCAGCTGAGCCGCGAGGACAACCTTGTGACGGTCATCGACACAGACAGTATTGTCGTCCGCAACGTCTCCAACACCTACGACGTTATGGGAATTGTAGGAAACGGAGCAAGCTATCAGGTGCTTCAGGAGGCGGATATTGAGCATGCGGATCTGATGATTGCCGTAACCAAAAGTGATGAAATGAACCTGCTTTGCTGTGTCATCGCCAAACAGGCGGCAGACTGTCACACCATTGCCAGAGTCCGAAATCCGATGTATCGGGAGGAGAGAGAATTTATCCGTAAAAAGCTGGGTCTGTCCATGATCATCAACCCGGAGCACGCGGCCGCCATGGAAATGGCAAGACTGCTGCGGTTTCCATCTGCGATTGAGATCGACAGCTTTTCCCGCGGAAGAATCGAAATGCTGCGCTTTAAAGTGCCGGAAACATCGAAAATTGTCCATATGTCGCTGCGTGAGCTGGCCGGAGCGCTTCAGTACAGTCTGCTGGTCTGTGCCGTTGAACGGAACGGCGAGGTTTATATACCGGACGGAAATTTCGTGATCCAGGCGAAAGACAGCCTTTCTATCATTACCACACCGCAGAACGCAGAGAGCCTGTTCAAGAAAATCGGCGTTCATACAAACAAAGTACATAACACGATGATCGTCGGCGGCGGTGAAATTACGTATTATCTCGCAAAATCACTGGCAAATATGAACGTCGATGTTAAAATTATCGAGAAAAACAAGGATCGCTGTGAGGTTTTAAGCGAAGCACTGCCGGATGCAACCGTTATTTACGGTGACGGAAGTGACCAGGAGCTCTTAAAAGAGGAGCGCATCCAGGATATGGATTCCTTTGTGGCCTGCACCGATATGGATGAGGAAAACATCATTCTGTCGCTGTATGCGAAAGAGAAGGTATCCTCAAAGGTTGTAACGAAAATCAACCATCTGGAATTTAATGATGTTATCCACAGCCTGAACCTGGACAGCCTGATCTACCCGAAACACATCACCGCAGAGTACATTCTGCAGTATGTCCGGGCAATGAAAAACTCCATCGGAAGCAACGTTGAGACGCTGTACAAGCTGATGGAAGACCGTGTGGAGGCTCTTGAGTTTATCGTGAACCAGAATTGCCGTATGATCGGCATCCGTCTGCAGGATATGAAAACACGGCCGAACCTTCTGGTAGCAGCGATTAACAGACAGGGAAAGGTCATCATTCCGGGCGGACAGGATTCCTTTAAGGCAGGAGATTCCGTCATTATCGTAACAACGGAAACCGGTCTTCAGGATATCCATGAGATTCTGGCAGAGTAACGGGGGAAGCGGATTATGAACTATAAAATGATTCGTTTTGTCATCAGCTGGGTGCTGAAAGTGGAAGGTATGCTGATGCTGCTTCCGGCGCTGGTCGGAGCCATGTATCAGGAAAAGACAGGCTTTGCGTATCTTATCTGGGGACTGCTCTGCATTGCAGCCGGTCTGATCCTCTGCTTCAGAAAACCGTCCAATATGGAAATCTATTCCCGCGACGGATTTGTCTGCGTTTCGTTAAGCTGGGTTGTCCTTGGTGTTTTCGGCGCGGTTCCGTTTGTGATTACGGGGGAAATTCCGTTTTATATCAATGCCCTGTTTGAGATCGTTTCCGGTTTTACAACGACAGGAGCCAGCATTTTGAGCGATGTGGAAGCACTTTCGCATGCCAGCCTGTTCTGGAGAAGTTTTTCCCACTGGATTGGCGGTATGGGTGTTCTTGTATTCATCCTTGCATTGCTTCCGATGAAGGGCGGTTCCGTCATGAACCTGATGAAGGCAGAGAGCCCGGGACCGACTGTTTCCAAATTTGTTCCGAGAGTGCGCGGAACTGCTAAAATTCTGTATCAGATTTATCTTGGCATGACACTTTTTACCATTGCTGCCCTGCTGCTTTCCGGCATGAAGACATTTGATTCTGTCACACTCGCCATGGGAGCTGCCGGAACAGGAGGCTTTGCCGTGTTGAACAGCGGCTGTGCAGCATACACACCGATACAGCAGTGGATTCTGACAATCGCTATGATCGCGTTCGGTGTGAATTTTAACTTTTATTATCTGATGCTTTGCAAAAAGGGAAAGGCCGCCATTTCGTCCCAGGAGGTAAGAGCGTATTTCCTGATTATCCTTCTGGCAGGAGGCGTGATTTCCTGGAATACCTACCCGATGTACCATTCCGTCGGTGAGACGGTACGAACCGCCTTTTTCCAGGTCGGATCGATTATCACGACAACGGGTTATTCCACAACGGACTTTGACCTCTGGCCGGAGCTGTCAAAATGTATTCTGGTGATGCTGATGTTCATCGGAGCCTGCGCCGGTTCAACGGGAGGCGGAATCAAGGTTTCGCGAATCCTGATCCTCTTAAAAACCGTGAAAAAAGAGCTTGGTTCGATCGTGCATCCGCGCAGTATCAAACGCATCCGTTTCGACGATCACCCGGTAGAGCATGAGGTTCTGCGGGCGATCAACGTATTTTTGATTGTTTATCTGGTGATCTACAGCTTTTCCATGCTGATCATCAGTGTGGATGGATTTTCCTTCGAGACAAACTTCACGGCAGTTGCCGCAACATTGAACAACATCGGACCTGGTCTTGACCTGGTAGGACCGACCAGTAACTTCTTTGGATACGGTCCGGTTTCCAAGCTGATTCTGATTTTTGATATGCTGGCAGGCCGTCTGGAACTGTTTCCGATGCTGATCCTTTTCTATCCGTCTACCTGGAAGAAGAGAGGATAAAGCGGTTCACCGGGAAAAAGAGGGACTTTGCGTCGGCGGGAAACTGCCGGAGCAGAAGGAGAAGAAAAAATGGTTACGATTCACAGGGTTTTCCAAAAAAACAGAAAGACGGAATAAAGTCAGGGTGCATTTCCTGACCACAGGCAGAAAGGAAGGAACTTATGAGTAACTGGGAAAAGAATGTAAGAAAAGTTGTGCCGTATGTACCGGGCGAGCAGCCGCATGAGGCTGATATGATCAAGCTGAATACGAATGAGAATCCGTATCCGCCGTCACCAAAAGCCGCAGAGGCGATCAGACGGGTAGCAGAAGAGGATACCCTCCGTCTCTATCCGGATCCGACCGCGGCAGAACTGGTGCAGGCGATTGCGGATGTCTACCACGTAAGCACGAAGCAGGTTTTTGTCGGTGTCGGTTCGGATGATGTTCTGGCGATGGCGTTTATGACGTATTTTAACTCTGACAAACCGATTCTTTTCCCGGACATTACCTATTCCTTCTACGATGTCTGGGCGGAGGAATTCCGTATTCCGTACGAGCAGATCCCGCTCGATGAAAATTTCTGCATTGTGCCGGAGCAGTATTTTGCAGAGAACCATCCAAATGGCGGAATTGTGTTCCCGAACCCGAATGCACCGACGGGTGTGGAGCTTTCGCTTTCTGCGATCGAATCGATATTGCAGCATAACCCGGATGTGGTTGTGATCGTAGATGAGGCATATGTGGATTTCGGAGCAGCCACTGCGCAGCCGCTGCTGGAAAAATATGAAAACCTGCTGGTTGTGCAGACAACATCAAAATCCCGTTCGCTTGCCGGCATGCGCATCGGCTATGCAATCGGAAATGAGAAGATGATTTCGTATCTGAATGATGTGAAATATTCTTTCAATTCGTATACCATGAATCAGACCACGATCGCAGCCGGAGCCGCAGCGATCCGTGATGTGGAATATTTCCGCAAGACGGTGAAAAAAGTGATGGAAACGAGAGAGTGGTCGAAGGAGGAGCTGAAAAAGCTGGGATTTTCTTTCGAAGATTCGAAATCGAACTTTATTTTTGCAACGCACAAAAGCGTACCGGCCGGGAAGATTTTTCAGGCACTCCGGGAACGACACATCTATGTGCGGTATTTTGAGAAACCCCGCATTGACAATTATCTGCGTATTACGATTGGCACGCGGGAAGAAATGCAGACGCTGTTTGATTTTTTGAAAGATTACTTAACCGAATCAAGCAAGTAGCGAAGCGGATTGCAAATATCCGCTTGCCAAGAGGGATGAAGCAGCTGAAAATATAAAACAGAAGAAGAGTATCTGCAGAGGAGCAGAAGAAAATTTTAAAGGGGGACTGCTGTCGGAATCAGCCATGAGATCCGGCGGCAGTTTTAGAAGGTATTTGGGTATGAACAAAGAGAAGAAAGAAGTAGTAAAGGTAAATCAGATTACGGAAGGTGTTATCTGGCAGCAGATTCTGATCTTTTTCCTGCCGATTCTGTTCGGAACGTTTTTCCAACAGCTTTACAACACGGCAGATGCCATGATTGTCGGACACTTTCTCGGAAAACAGGCACTTGCGGCGGTCGGCGGAACGACAGGTACGCTGATCAATCTGCTGGTCGGATTTTTCGTCGGCCTTTCGAGTGGTGCGACAGTTGTTATTTCACAGCATTACGGAGCCAATAAAGAGGACAAGGTTCAGTGGGCAGTGCACACGTCCATTGCCTTTTCCATTCTCGGAGGTATTGTGCTGACGGTAGTCGGCATTGGATGCTCGAGATGGATGCTCGAGCTGATGAACACGCCGGATGACGTTGTAAACTATGCGTTGATTTATATGCGTGTCTATTTCCTTGGAACCATCGGAAACCTGATTTACAATATGGGTTCCGGTATCCTGCGTGCGGTCGGCGACTCGAAACGTCCGCTGCTGTATCTGATCATCTGCTGTATGACCAATATCGCGCTTGACTTTTTATTTGTTGTCGGTTTGCAGATGGGTGTTATGGGCGCGGCGCTTGCGACCATTCTGTCTCAGATCATCAGTGCGGTTCTTGTTATGGGCTCTCTGATGCGGACCAGAGATATTTACCGGCTTCATCTGCGGAAAATCAGCATTGACTGGATTATGCTCAAACGGATTATCCGCATTGGTTTTCCGGCAGGCGTACAGTCAATTCTGTACTCGGTATCGAACGTGATTATTCAGTCTGCTGTCAACTCGCTGGGAACCAACAATGTGGCTGCGTGGGCGGCTTACGGAAAGGTGGACGGTCTTTTCTGGATGATGATCAATGCGCTCGGTATTGCGGCGACAACCTTTGTCGGTCAGAACTACGGTGCGAAAAAGATGGATCGTGTACACCGCGGTGTGCGCACCAGCATGATCATGGCATTCCTGATGACGGGTCTGATGGTTGTGTTTATGTGGTTTATCGGTGATACACTGATTTCTCTGTTTACCACAGATACGGCTGTGCGTGAAATCTGTCACGGACTGATCCATTTCCTGGTTCCGACCTTCTTTACCTACATTTCCATCGAAATCCTTTCCGGTGCACTCCGTGGTGTCGGAGATGCATGGATTCCGATGTTTATCACCGGAATAGGAATCTGTGGAGTACGTATCGTGTGGATGACGGCGGTTCTGCCGCATTTCCACTCCTTAAAAGGAGCTGCCTTCTGCTATCCGCTGTCGTGGGTAATCACAACGATTGCATACTTTATTTATTACCTGTTCTTCAGTCAGCTGAGTAAGCGGAAAGAATTGAGGAGTATCTAACAGAATGTTCAAACTGTATTAACAAAACTGTGCTATCATGAAAATATCAGTGTCAAAAGGTCAAAAAACCGATGCAGGCAAAGCTTGCAGGAGGATTTTTGAACTCGGGACACGGCAAAAAATGAGTAAGTAGCCATTTTTCAAAGAAAAATGAGCGGATTACAAAGGAAAGACAGGTGGAACGTAAGATGGTAAGTGAAAAAGTAACGATTGTCAATCCGTCAGGTCTGCATCTTTTAAACGCGGTAAATTTGTCAAACAGTGTAAGCCGGTACAAATCTTCCATGTCGTTTACCTATGAAAACAACGGGATGCTGGGAACGGTTAACTTAAAGAGTATTTTGAGTATCGTCGCCGCAGGAATCAGGCAGGGAGACATCATTGAGATCTGCAGCAGCGGGGAGGATGAAGAGGAAGCACTTCAGGCTGCCGTTGCTGCAATTAAAAGCGGGCTCGGAGAGACGCCGGAGTGAGGAGATAGGAACATAGAATAGAAATAAAGAAAAGGACCTCGCTTTTTGAAAAAACGGAATGGGAAACCGGACCGTGTTTCAAAAAGCGAGGTTTTTGTGTGGCGGCAGATAAAAGATTCCTGCCTTCGGGGGGGGGATTTCGAAAGCAGGGATGAAAAGATAAGCTGCGAAGCAGCTCTTCGGCTATGAGCAAGCAGCGAAGCGGATTGCGAATATCCGTTTGACAACAGGAGGTATAAGGCCGGAAAAAAGTGTCTACACTCTGGATAAAGCAAAAATGCAGAGAAAAGGAGTGCAGAAAAAATGGCAAGGCAGAAGAAAATTGATCTGGAACATATGACGGAGAAGGAGAAAATGAAATACGAAATCGCAGGTGAGCTGGGGCTTTTAGAACGCGTGCTGAATGACGGCTGGCGATCACTCACGGCAAAAGAAACGGGCCGGATCGGTGGCCTTGTGACACGGAGGAAGCGGCAGATGGCGGCGGAAGGAAAGAACGAAAACGAAGAAAAATAAGCGGTACCGCAATTTTTGCAATATCCTCAACAGTTTTGATCATAGATTTTTCCTGTGAAAGCGTTATAATAAAAACAAAAATGGGTGGTGCCGCGCCAAAGTCCGTGTCAGCACGAGACCCGGCGACTGCCGCGATACCCTGAGAAACTCGCAGAGCGTGTTTCGGATCGTTTGGAGAAGTGAGGGAAAAGTTTATGGAAGCAAAAAAAGAGAAAAAGTATATGTCGGATATCCATCTCGAGGATTATACCGAACAGTACGAAACGGGATTTGCCACAGTGGACACGATGATATTTGAAGGGGGAAGAAGAGAGGAGCTGCTGAACGGCGGCTGGCATTATGCAGTCGATCAGTACGATACCTGTCTGCGCCAGAAATGGTACAAAGAGAGATACCGCGACGAAAAAGGCTTCACTGTGCCAATCGACTATTCCTTTGACGAGTGGCCGGTGATGCAGCTTCCGTGCAGCTGGAATACCATCGATCCGATGTATCTCCTGTATGAGGGAAGCATGGTCTTTACGAGAAAATTTTCCTATATCGCAGAACGAGAGGAAACAGTCTTTCTGAAGGTGGGCGCAGCCAATTATCTGTGCCGCGTTTTCTTAAACGGAAAATACGTCGGTATGCATCGCGGCGGATCGACACCGGCGTTCTGGAATATCACAGAATACCTGAAAGCGGAGAACCGCATCGTGCTTGCTGTTGACGGAACGAGACGGCCGGAGCAGGTGCCGACCGAGAATACCGACTGGTTCAACTACTGCGGCGTATACCGCGATATCGCACTGATCCGTGTTCCGAAATGCCATATCAAAACTTTTAAAATTGCGCTTGTGCCGGACGGAACATTTGGACATGTTATAGCGAAAGCGACACTGTCGGAAAAAATCACAGCCAAGGCAGAGCTTGTCATCGAGGAGCTTGGCGTGAGCCGGAAAATCCAGCTGGAAAACGGAGCCGGAGAAGTTGTTTTTGATGCAAAACCGGAGCTTTGGACACCGGAAAAACCGAAGCTGTATGATGTAAGAGTAACCTGTGGAACCGACACCGTCAGCGACCGGGTCGGCTTTCGTGAAATTCGCGTGAACGGCAGAGACATTCTGCTGAACGGAGAGCCCGTTTTCCTGCGTGGTATCAGTTGCCACGAAGACAGCGTGGAAAACGGAAAAGGCCTGACAAGAGAGGAACGGATCGAAAATATCCGCATTGCGAAAGAACTGGGATGCAACTTCATGCGTCTTGCACATTACCCGCATAACGAAGAAATGGCAAAACTCGCCGACGAGCTTGGGCTTCTTTTGTGGGAGGAAATTCCGGTTTACTGGGCAATTCGTTTTGAACGTGAAAAAACATATGAGGATGCCCAGAATCAGCTCCGCGAACTCATCAACCGTGACTGGAACCGCGCGAGCGTGATCATCTGGTCTGTCGGAAATGAGAATGCCGATACGGATGAACGGCTGAAATTCATGAGCGCACTGGCAGAATGCGCGCATCGGGAGGATGAGACGCGAATGGTGTCTGCGGCCTGCCTGGTTAATGCTGCGAAAAATAAGATTGAGGACCGTCTGATGGAATACCTTGACATCATCGGCATCAACGAGTACTGCGGCTGGTACACCCCGGATTTTGCGATGCTGCCGGCACTGATGGAAAACAGCCAGCCGGACAAGCCGGTTATCGTAACGGAGTTCGGCGCAGACGCGCTGCCGCATCACCATGGAACCATCTCGGACAAAGGAACCGAGGAGTGCCAGGCGGATGTGTACGAAAAACAGATTGCAACGCTGCGGAACATTGACTACATCAAGGGCATGACCCCCTGGATTCTCTACGATTTCCGCTGCCCGCGCAGAACAAGCCTGATCCAGAAATATTATAACCGGAAGGGGCTGCTCTCTGAGGACAAAAAGTACCGCAAACCGGCATTTTATGTGTTGCAGAAATTTTATGAAGAGCTGAAAAGAAAAGAACAGTAGGGGCAAGAGCTTTTCAAAAAGATCAGCCGACTTGCACGGTTGATGATATCAAACGGAACAGAGAAAAAAAGACAAGAACAGACAAAAACAGATGGTATGAAATCAGCTTTGAAGTCCGATTTTATACCATCTGTTTTTTTCACTGCAACAATCCGCCGTAGGCGGAGAATCCGGCAAGTGCTGTGTTATGCTTTTTTCTGTGCAGCCATCCACTCCAGAATCGGAGTCTCTTTTCCGTCTGTCATAACAGGTTTTCCGTCATAATCGAGGACACACTCATCGTTCAGCATCGGGATCCAGGACCAGTGGCCGATGTATTCGAATGGGGTGCCGTCTGCATTTTTCTGGGTTCCGGTGTGATCGAGTACCTTGTCCCAGTAGGTAAAGTGTGCATTCGGGTTGACCTTTGCCAGACGCTCATAGGTCGGAACGACAAAATCATCCGGAACGACAACTGGGTCGGTTTTTGCGTGTGTAAACCAGATCGGCAGATCTTTGAGCTTCAGAATATCTTCATCGGAAATCATCGACACCTGGAACATGACCATCACCCCGGCAGGCCGCCACAGCGGAGAATTTACGATCGACATGCCGTCAAGACCGTATATGGCTGTGAGATTGGTAAAAGTGAAATAAAAATGTGGGAGAGGAATCTTGAAATTCGATTCGGCATATGATATACTTGCCGTAGGCAAAGCGAAGCTAAAGGTTTCAACAACGAAAACCCCGGAGATGGCAGTCTCCGGGGTTTTCTATTCCGTAAAGCGGCTTAAACTTTTAGGCTGGTTGTCCTTTTAATCGTTTTCGTCCAACCATTTGCAGATGAGGTGGCAAATCACACCTGCCATAACGGAAACAATAAGCGAAGTAATAGGTTCCAACAACGTCACCGCCTTTCCAAGTTGCCTTGGTGTAGGTGAGACAACAAAACAAGTATAACATGATATGTGTAGAAACGGTTTGAAAAAATAGAACATATATTTTGATGAAGTTGCACAAATATGAAAAAAGTTTATTTTGATCTTGACAACCCGCCTCACATATGATATCATACCACCTGTATCACGCCGAAGACAGCAGGTGCCGCAAGGCGTAAGTTTCAAACGCCTGCCGAGGAGAAGTTACACAAGGTTCATGTTATGGAATTTTGAGATCTCTTCGCCAATCTTCGCGAAGAGCTTTTTTTATACTTCCAAAGCGTAGGTACGAAATACTACAAGGAGGTGCAATCATGGCAATCAATGCAAAAATCGATCTGAAGAAGCCGGTCCTGGAAGAGATCAGCGCACAGGTAGAAGGCGCACAGTGCGTGCTGCTGGTAAACTACAGCGGATTAACCGTTGCTCAGGATACTCAGCTGCGTAAAGAGTTAAGAGAAGCAGGCGTTCATTACAAAGTATACAAAAATACAATGATGAAACGTGCATTCGCTGGTACTGCTTTCGAGCCTCTTACCAAAGACCTGGATGGCACAAACGCTATCGCAATTAGCAAGGACGATGCAACGGCTCCGGCAAGAATCATCGCTAAATTTGCAAAAACCGCTCCGAAACTGGAGATGGTTTCTGGTGTTGTAGAAGGAAACTACTACGACAAAGCTGGAATGGAAGCACTGGCAAACGTTCCGTCAAGAGAAGAACTTCTTGGCAAACTGCTTGGAAGCATCCAGTCCCCGATCGCAAACCTGGCTCGCGTCCTCAACCAGATCGCAGAGTCCAAAGGCGGCGCAGCAGAGGCCTAAGCCTCAAGCGGGCAGCGTGAAATACGCAGCCTGAGAACATTATTCAGAAAATATCCAAGGAGGAAAATAAAATGGCAAAGTTAACAACCGCAGAGTTTATTGACGCTATCAAAGAGTTATCTGTATTAGAGTTAAACGATCTTGTAAAAGCATGTGAGGAAGAGTTCGGCGTATCCGCAGCAGCAGGCGTTGTAGTTGCAGCAGCAGCAGGCGATGCAGCAGCAGCTGAGGAGAAAGACGAGTTCGACGTAGAGCTGACAGAGGTTGGCCCGAACAAAGTTAAAGTTATCAAAGTTGTACGTGAAGCTACAGGACTTGGCCTGAAAGAAGCTAAAGAAGTAGTTGACGGTGCTCCGAAAGTCCTCAAAGAGGCTGCTTCCAAAGCAGAAGCTGAAGAGCTCAAAACTAAACTTGAGGCTGAAGGCGCTAAAGTTACTCTTAAATAATTTGAGCGTAAATCAGAATCTATGGACGCACGGCGGGATTTCCTGCCGTGCGTTTTTTTGAACTGAGTCCATACTTTGTGGCAATAAAGTTAAAAATTGCCGAAAGGTATGGTGATGCCATGTGGTATCAAAATGTAATTGCGACCGTGGAGATAAAATTGAGAATGTGATCTATTCATACAAGACATTTACGGAGGAGTATAAGGGCTAAATATCCTCATGACAGAAAGACTCCGAGAGTACAGAAAGAGAAAACGGGAGGAACGAAAAATGCAGGTACATTCCGTTCTGGAATCTTTACAGCAGGGAATCCTGATCTGCGATCAGCACAGCAGGATTGTGTTCTTCAATCAAGTCTACAGCGATTTCATCGGCGTTCCGCTTGAAACCGCGAAAGGTCATAAAATCACGGATTACCGCAAATCTGCCATTGCTCCGGAAGTCATTTGGAGCGGCATCCCGGTCGAGGGAATGGTGCGGAGAGAGGGAACGCAGGAATACTTTGCAAGTGTTTATCCGATCTGGGAAGAGCATCAGATCCGCGGAAGCATCTCAATTGTGACGAGTCTCGTACAGTTTGAAAAACGGGAATCAGAGGCTCACATGACGCTGGAAGAGCGGGTGCGCCGCTTTGAACGGCAGGAGATCCAAAATACGTTGTTGCTGTACGGACGGGATATGGAGGGGAAGCAAAAAGCGGCAAAGGAACTCGGAATTTCGCTGGCAACGTTATACAATAAAATCAAAGAATAAGACAGAAGGAGAATGAAATGCCGGAATTTCTGCAGCTTTGGGGCTTTGTGGTATTTTCTGTCTTTGCTGTAACAGAACTCACATAAAAGAGGGATCATGATTTCTAAAATTTTAGAAATTACGATCCCTTTTGTAGTATCTGCCCGGATATCGCATTACAATGATCTCAGATCAAAGAAAGTGAGGCCATAGAACATGAAAAAAATCAGAATCGGAAGCGGCGCAGGCTATGCGGGAGACCGCATTGAGCCGGCAGTGGAGCTGATGGAAAAAGGAAATCTGGACTACATTATTTTCGAGTGTCTGGCGGAACGCACCGTTGCGATCGGGCAGCAGGACAAAGAGAAAGATCCGTCGAAGGGTTACAACCAGCTGCTCGACTACCGAATGGAAAAAATTCTCCCGCTGATGGCGAAAAACAAAGTAAAAGTTATTACCAATATGGGAGCTGCCAACCCGGTATCTGCTGCAGAACGGACGTGTGAAATTGCCAGAAAACTGGGTGTCAGTGGATTGAAGATTGCCTGTGTGACCGGCGATGATATTACAGACGAACTGGATAAGTATGAAAATGAAAAAGTGCTGGAGGATGGCACGCTGTTAAAAGAGAAAAAAGATGTTCTGATTTCTGCGAATGTCTACATGGGTGCGGAGGGCATCACAAAAGCGTTGGAAGAGGGTGCCAATCTTGTCATTACCGGTCGCGTTTCCGATCCTGCACTGACGATCGGACCGCTGGTACATGAGTTCGGATGGAACATTGACGACAACCCGGATCAGATGGGACAGGCGGTTCTGGCAGGCCATCTGCTGGAGTGTGCCGGACAGGTGACAGGCGGCTATTTTGCGGATCCGGGCTACAAGGATGTGCCGGACCTGTGGAAACTTGGATTTCCGCTCATTGAGATTGACGAGACAGGCGCATTTACCGTGACAAAAGTCGAGGGAAGTGGCGGACTGGTGAGCGTGGATACCTGTAAAGAGCAGATGATCTACGAAATCCACAACCCAAAGGCTTACCTGACCCCGGATGCAACAGCGGACTTTTCAAAGGTGACGTTCCGGCAGATCGGGGAAAACCAGGTTCGCGCCGAGCATGCGACAACGCATGGAAGACCGGAAACTTTGAAAGTGAGTGTCGGCTACAAGGACTGCTTCATCGGTGAGGGTGAAATTTCCTACGGCGGAAGCAACTGTATGGCACGGGCGGAACTGGCGGCGGAGATTCTGGAGAAGCGGATTGAACTGACAGGCATCGAGCTGGAAGAGTACCGTACTGATTTTATCGGATGCAATTCCCTGTATCGTGATGCAATTTCCAAGGAGATCGGAAGTGGAACTCCGTGTGAAGTGCGTCTCCGCGCCGCAGGCAGAACGAAAGACCGGAAAAATGCCGTTCTGCTGGCAAACGAGGTGGAGGCTCTCTATACCAACGGTCCCGCAGGAGGCGGCGGAGCAGTGAAACGGGTGTCCGAGATTGTCTCGGTCTGCTCAATTTTTGTGCCGCGCGGTGCAGTAGAAGCAAAAGTTACATTCCGGGAGGTATAAGGCGATGAAATTAAAAGAGATTGCACATGCAAGAACAGGCGATAAAGGCGAGATCTCCAATATTTCGGTGATCCCATATGATGAGAACAATTATGAAATGCTGAAAGAAAAAGTAACAGAAGCACGCGTAGCAGAATACTTCCGCGAAATCTGTCACGGAAAAGTAACCCGCTACGAACTGGACGGAATCCATGCGCTGAACTTTGTCCTCGACAAGACACTCGGCGGCGGTGTCACAAGATCGCTGGCGCTGGACAAACATGGAAAGACACTCGGCATGGCATTGCTGGAAATGGAGGTTTAGGGCAATGGCAGAAGATTTTATGACGGCTGCGGTAAAACGCGTAGAAGCACAATTTGCGAAAAGCGGCGTTTCCGAAAGCTGTGCAGCATTTGAAAGAAAAGACAGCCAGATCGAGATGCGCGATGGTGTGAAGCTGCATACAATCTATTATTTTCCAAGGGAAGGCGGATCAGGAGAAAACAAGAAATATCCCGTCATTCTGACTCGTACCTGCTATCCGGGCAACGACCGTATTCACCGTGCCTACGGTGAGGGACTGGCGCGCAGAGGTTATGTGTATGTCTACCAGTATTGCCGCGGCAGAGAGCAGTCGGAAGGAAAATGGGAGCCAAACATCAATGAGCGGAACGATGGCATTGACACCATGGATTACCTTGTGGAGCAGCCATGGTGCGAAATCTTAGGTTACTGGGGCCATTCCTACACAAGCATGACCGGCTGGGCGTTCGCTGATGCCGCGGAGGGGAAAGTTGCCGCAATGTTTCTGGAGGACTATGGAACGGATCGTTTTGTATCAGCCTACGAGAAGGGCTGCTTCCGCCACGATATCCTGACCGCATGGTCGATGGAAAATGCGGAAAAACCAGTGAATGCTGACTATCGCGAAAGCTGCCGTTATCTGCCGCAGATTGAAGTGGACGAGGCGCTGTGGGGACAAAAGGTTCCGTCCTACCGCGAATACATCACAAGCCCGAGCCTGGATGCGGCACTCTGGCAGACGGGCTGGTGGAAACAGTTGCGGGAAATTCCATCAAAAACGAAGGTTCCGATTTATCTTTTAAGCGGCTGGTACGATCATCACCACGGCAGCAGTATGAAAACGTGGGAGCGACTGAATGAGGAGACGAAACAGCACAGCTGGCTGGAAATCGGTGCATGGAACCACTTTTTCCAGATTTGTCTTGGAGATAAAGAGGTGCTGCACCCGCAGAATGAAGAAATTCCAAAGATGCTGGAATGGTTTGAGCTGACGCTGAAACAAAAAGAAATCCCGACACAGCGGATCCGTGCCTATGAAATCGGAGCGGACCGGTGGATTGACATCGTATCCGACGGACTGGGAGAAAAAGGAAGTGCGGGAAGCATGACGTTGTATCTGGATGAAAAAGCATTGCGGGCAGACGCGCCGGAACAGGAAAAAACGAGGAACTACACGTTTGACCCGGCCACTCCCGTCGAGAGCATCGGAGGAGAAGCCCTTCTGCATACGATGCCGCAGATCGGCAGCCATCTCCAGCCGGAACCGGACTATCGTGAGGATGTCCTGAGTTTTGTATCAGAACCGCTGGAAGAAGCTTTCACGCTGAACGGAAAAGCCTCCGTCTGCCTGTTCGTGGAAAGTGATTGCGAGGATACGGCATTCACAGCGAAAATCATGGAAGTGACGCCGGAGGGAAAAGCTTACAACATTCGTTCCTCGATTGCAACGCTGGAGCAGGGAAAAACAGAGGTCGGGGCCTATGAACCAGGCAGCGTGGCAGAGGTACAGATTACTATGTGGAATATTGTATACACGATTCCAAAGGGTTCCCGCATTCGTGTAGATGTTTCCTCCTCCGACTTCCCGCAGTATCATGTTCACAGCAATCAGAAAGGGCTGTGGTCGGAAAAAACGGAGAATAAAATTGCACATCAGACCATTCATATGGGCGGAAAAGCTGCTTCCTGCGTGATTTTGCCGCTGATGAAAAAACAGTGAGCCGTAACGGTAAAGCGGACATCGGGAAAAATCAAAAAGAAAAAGTAGCATAATCCATTCTTTTGTGATATAGTGGAAACACTATAGGTTTTGCGGTAAACCTAAAGAACGGCCCGCATCATAAAAACAAAATGAATAGGAGAAAAGCAATGGAGAAAAAGTGGTGGCACAAAACGGTTGGATACCAGATTTATCCGAAGAGTTTTCAGGATACCAACGGGGACGGCATCGGAGATCTGAAAGGCGTGATCCGTCATCTTGACAAAATAGAAAAGCTGGGAGCCAATGTCATCTGGCTCTGCCCGGTGTTTGCATCCCCGATGGTAGATAACGGATACGATATTTCCGATTACATGGATATCGACCCGTCGTTTGGAACGATGGAGGACATGAAGGAGCTGATCGCGGAGGCAAAAAAGCGCGGCATCCGCATCCTGATGGATCTTGTCGTGAATCATTCCTCTGACCGGCATGCGTGGTTTCAGGCGGCACTCAAAGATCCGTTTGGAAAGTACGGAAAGTATTATGTGTTCCGGGAAGGAAAAGATGGCAAAGAGCCGAACAACTGGCGGTCGATTTTTGGCGGCAGCGCATGGGAGAAAGTACCGGGATATGATAACCTGTATTACCTCCACATCTTCACAAAAGAGCAGCCGGATCTCAATTGGGAGAATCCGGAATTGCGGGAAGAAATTTATGAGATGATTTTAAAATGGATGGATCTGGGACTTGGCGGATTCCGTCTTGATGCGATCAGCCATCTGAAAAAGAATTATCAGTACACCAACCTTCCGCCGGATGGACCGGACGAGTACAATATGGCGTTCGAGTATTTCAACAATGTAGACGGTCTTGCCGATATCTTGTGTGAAATGAAGGAGCGCACCTTTGCGCCGACCGATGCGCTGACGATCGGAGAGTACGATCACATGGGACCGGAGGATGTGGAGGATGTGATTGGGGAAAACGGCAGTTTCTCGTCCGTTTTCGATTTTTGTCACACCCTCGACAATGTGCGTAACCCGAAATGGGGCAATACCGTGGCGCTGTTTGACGATTATCGCGATCAGCTTTTTGCGGCGCAGAAAATCGTGGATGGCCGCGGCATGCTCTGCAACTTCCTCGAAAACCATGACAAAACGCGCATCATCGACCGGTTCCTGATGCCGGAGGACCAGAACCGCTACAGCGAAAAGATGCTTCCGGTCACCAATTTCTTCCTGCCGGGTATTGTGTTCCTGTATCAGGGACAGGAAATCGGCATGCGCGACGACCCGAAACAGTCCATTCAGGGATTCGTTGATAAACCGACCTTTGCTATTTACGACCGCCTGATTGCCGAAGGAAAAACGGATGCGGAAGCGCTCGAGCAGATCAACCGCGAGAGCCGCGAGCACAGCAGAACTCCGATGCAGTGGGATGCATCTGCTGAGGCGGGATTCACAACAGGTACACCGTGGTTCCCGGTGAATAAAAACTATACGGAGCTGAACTATGAGGCCGAGGAAAAAGATCCTGATTCCCTGCTGTGGTTCTACCGCAAAATGGTGGCAGTAAGACGACGTGAAGATCTGGAAGAAACCTTCCTCTACGGAACGCTGATTCCGGAATACGAGACGGTGAGCGGCGTTCTGGCGTACCGCAGGAAGGATGAGAAGAATAATATTCTGATCCTTACTACTTCTCTTGCGGATGGCATTACATTGCCATTTACAGATACAATCGAAGAAGTACTTCTGAATAACTATGACACCTGCGAGGCAGGCGAGGAAACGATCCGTCTGCAGCCGTATCAGTGTCTGGTGCTGAAGGTGAAGGAATAATTGCAAAAACTAAAACAAAAACCGAAAAATCGGTCCCACAAAAGGAGAAGATCTTTTTGTGGGATCTTTTTTGTGGTACAATACAACAGAAAAAAATCTATTATGAGGTGTGGAATGGAAAGAGACAACAGAAACGAAGACATAATGATGAGAGGAACAAAACAGGAAATGCCGGGATTCCGTTTTCGGCTACTCCGGCCGGAGAAGAAACGGGAACTGTGGAATCCGGATTTTGAACTTTTATTTCTGCTTCGTGGGAAGGGAAGAGTCAGCTACGAGGACGGGGAAGTTCACAATCTCCCGATGGGATCTATCTTTGCGATCAACCGGTTTCAGATTTGTGACCTGGATCTGGACGAAGACGGACTTGCCCTGTCGCTCTGCGTTTCAGCGGAGACGATTGCTTCATTTCACATTAAGCTGCTGAAATGTGAAGTCAAATGTCAGTCGTTTTTCTATATGGAAGATCAGCAGGAAAAATTTGACTTGATCCGGCGGGATATGGCACGGATCTTTCTTGAGATGTACAAGAATAATGAGGAACAACCGATCTATATGAAAAGCCGTGTGACGGCGCTTCTGGAGGATCTGCTTTCTTACTTTACATCCGGGGAAAAGGTGGAACAGGGCCGGGGCGGACGGGAACGCATTCAGCGGGCATCAGACTATATTCTGCAGCATTGCCGGGAAGAGATTACGCTGGAGGATCTGGCGGATCATCTTTATCTGAGCCGTGCCTATATTTCACGGAGCTTTCCGCAGTATTTCGGTGTATCATTTCGGGAGTACGTGACGCAGGTGCGCCTGGCGCATGCCGTACAGGAAATGCACAGCGGCGCAACGCTGACGGAGATTGCCTATCACAATGGATTTGTCAATGAGACGGCGATGATCCGCGCATTCCGCAAATACCGCGGTATGACACCGAGCGAATACCGGAAGCAGATGGAATATACAGTAAAACAGCGTGAAAAGAAAGGAAAAGAGCGGGAAGAGGCGGCGGGAGACCATGATATTTTCCAGAGTCTCCTGCAGTATGCAGCGGTCACGGAGCAGGAGATTGAGACGACAAATGAGAGTGCCGTTTCCGTGACGGTGGCAGTAAACGGACGGAAACCAAGAGTGGCAGGCCACTGGAAGCGCATGATCAATGCTGGCTATGCGGCAAGTGTGCTGAACCGCGAGGTGCAGGATGAGCTGGAACAGCTGGTGCAGGAGCTCGGCTATGAGCTGATCCGCGTAAAAGGAATTCTTGATGATGATATGTGCGTATTTCGGCGGAATATGTGGGGTGAGATTCAGTTCTGCTGGAACTATATTGATGAGGTGATCGATTTCATCCTTTCCACGGGAGCGAAGCCGTTGCTGGAATTCGGCCATATGCCGTTGCTGCTGGCAAAAACAGACCCGGGAAGAACGATGCGTCCGGCGCTAAGCAGCTCTCCGCGAGATCTGGCTGAGTGGCGCATGCTGATTAAAAACCTGATGGAACATCTAAGGGAACGGTATGGAATCAACCAGATGCGGCGCTGGATTTTCAACCCGTGGATCAGCGGAGACGTGCTCACGATTGATGGAGGAGATGAGTTCTTTGGGACGTGGAAAGCATCGTACGAGGAGATGAAACGTGTGAGCCCGGATCTTGTAACATGTCTTTCCTTTGGTCTTGGACCGGAGGAACATCTCAAAGCCTTTATCGAAACTATGAAGGAAAAGGAATGTGTGCCGGAAATTTTTGCATTCCGCTCGTTTGGCACGGTGATCTATGGAGAGGAAGAGGAGAAAATGAATCTGATCCAGAACAACGAGAGCATCAATATGATTGTGAGCCGCGACCCGGATTTTCTGCGGAACCGCGGGGAGAAGGTAAAAGGTCTGCTGCAGAAGGCTGGGCTTGGTGCACTGCCGGTTCTGGTGGATGAGTGCAGCAGCAACATCTGGCAGAGGGATCTGTGCAACGATACCTGTTATAAAGCGGCATGGCTGTTTAAAAATCTTCTGGAAAATGAAGAGGCGCTGCAGGGAATTGCGTATTTCTCGGTCAATGACCGTTTAGATGAAGTATTTCCGGCGCGGGAAACGTATCATGGAGGTTTTGGGCTGTTCACGATGAACGGCATTCCAAAGGCGGTCTGCACTGCGCTGCGGCTGCTCGGCAGAATGGGATCTCGTCTGGTGAAGCGTGGGGACGGCTATTTTATCAGCACGGAGCCGGAGAAAAACCAAAGCCAGATTTACCTGTACAACTATGTTCACTACGATATGCTGTACCGCTACCGCCATGCCGTGAATATTTCCCGCACGGACCGTTACCGCGTATTCAATATGGGGGAAATCCGGACCTTTTCAGTGAAGCTGACCGGACTGGAACCGGGAAAATATTGCCTGCGGCTGTATAAAGTGACGAAAGAGCACGGCAGCAGCTACGATGCGTGGGTGCGGATGGGAGCTCCGGAGCGGATGAACCGGATGGAGCGCGCGATGCTGTGCCACAGTGCGGACCCGGAATACCGTGTCTGGGAGCAGGAAACCGACCCGGAAGGCAGCCTCACGGTGCAGGAACGCCTGGAGCCGCACGAGACGGCGCTGATTGAGGTGGAGCAGATTCTGTAAAATCTTCAAAAAATTGCACTCGCGGTGGGAGAATACAGAGAAAGAGTGGAAAAAAAGCAACAATATAAGAAGATCTTGCGGTAATTCGAGTAGAAAAGGACGAAAATATTGTTTATACTGAAAACAACATAAATGCTAAATTCTACAGAAAAGAGGTATTTCAAAATGGGGAAAATATTTGATTACGATGGCGTGCCGGTGCTGCATACCACATCCGGCGATTTAAAAGGTTATTTTTATGACGGTGTTTACATTTACAAAGGAATTCCGTATGCATACGCAGACCGTTTCCAGATGCCGGTTCCGTCCAAATGGAATGGCGTAAAAGACGCAACAAACTATGGTTTTGTATGCCCGCTCCAGAATCAGGATACACCGAACGGCGAGCTTATGGTTCCGCACCGCTACTGGCCGCAGGATGAGCACTGCCAGTCCTTAAATATCTGGACAAACAAACTCGATCCGGAAGCCAAAAAACCGGTTCTCGTATGGTTCCACGGCGGTGGATACGCAGCGGGATCTTCCATTGAGCAGGTTGCGTATGACGGCGTCAGCATCGCAAAGAAAGGTGATTCGATTCTTGTTTCTGTCAACCACAGACTGAATATTTTAGGATATCTGGATCTGTCTCCGTTTGGGGAAAAATACAAAAACTCCGCAAACGCAGGCCACGCCGATATGGTAGCAGCCCTGCAGTGGGTACATGACAATATCGCCCTGTTCGGCGGCGATCCGGAGAATGTAACCATTTTCGGCCAGTCCGGCGGCGGAATGAAGGTGATTGACCTGATGCAGATTCCATCAGCAGACGGCCTGTTCCAGAAAGGCCTTGTCATGAGCGGTGTGATGGAAGGGGATCCGCTCGGCGCAGGAGAAAAAGATGGAACAGAGATTGTCACGGCAATGATGAAAGAACTTGGCTTTGATGATGTGGCGCAGCTGGAAACCGTACCATATCCGCAGCTTGCCGCAGCATATGCAAAGGTATCCCCGGCTATCGCACAGAATGGCGGCTACATCGGCGGCGGCCCGAAAAAGGGCGATTACTTCTGCGGAAATCCATTCGACGCAGGCTTCCGTGAGCATGCACATCAGATTCCGATGATGATCGGAACCGTATACGGCGAGTTCGCAACGTTTGCACCGGCAGCTTATGATAAGAACAAACTGACAGCGGAAGAGCTTCTGGAAATCCTCAAAAAGGTTTATGGAGACAATGCCGAAAAGGTTCTGGACGCCTTCAAAGAAGCATATCCGGAGAAGAACGGCGTAGATGTTCTTGCGATCGACCGCGCAATGCGTGAGCCGACCGTAAAACTTGCCAAACTGTTCGCAAAAGGCGGCGGCAAAGCATATCTCTACAACTTCGCTCTGGAATTCCCGTTCCAGCACGGCAAGCCGGCATGGCACTGCTCCGATATCCCATATTTCTTCGGAAACGCAGATCTCGTAGAAATTTGTGGCATCCCGGATGTCAGCGATAAACTGGAAAGCGAAATCTTCGGAGCACTTCTCGCCTTCGCAAAGAACGGCACCCCGGATCATGCCGGACTCCCGCACTGGCCGGAAGTAGAAGCAGAGGATGCGGATACCATGGTGTTTGACCGCAAAACGGAAGTAAAACACAACTACGATGATAAAGTGTTTGCAGAGATCAACAAAGTTCTGAAACCATGGAGCTTTATGGACATGATGGCTGACAATATTCAGCATTAAAAAGAACGATTCGACGCGGCATAAGCGGAATCGGGATGGAGCTCTGAAATATTAAAAAATTAGAATAAAAAAACCGCCTGTTTGATTTGAAAAATAAAAAAATCAAACAGGCGGTTTTTTTCTGAAAATTCGGTGCTTTCAATCACATCTAAAGTATTATTCTAACAGGGTCACGGAAGAAAAACCAGTAAAAAACAGATTGTACTGAAAAAAATACAATCTGTTTTGTTGACACACTTGAAAAAACATGATAATCTAGAAAATGCACTATTATGGCAAGATATGCCTAAAACCTTTTGTTCAGGCATGAGCGGTAATAAATATATTATAACACAAGGGGTGACAACGTCAATGGAGAAAAACAGAATACGTCCGATACCTACCGGAAAAAGTATGCGAATGAGTTACCAGAGACAAAAAGAAGTATTGGAAATGCCCAACTTGATTGAAGTCCAGAAGGATTCCTATGACTGGTTCCTGAGAAGCGGACTCAAGGAAGTCTTTGATGACATTTCACCAATCTCCGACTACGGCGGACGGCTGAGCCTTGAATTCGTAGACTTTACACTGTGTGAAGATGACGTAAAATACTCAATCGAAGAGTGTAAACAGCGTGACGCTACTTATGCGGCACCGTTAAAGGTAAAAGTAAGATTATATAATAAGGAAAAAGACGAGATCACAGAGCACGAAATTTTCATGGGTGATCTGCCGTTGATGACAGCAACAGGAACATTCGTTATCAATGGTGCAGAGCGAGTAATCGTCAGCCAGCTGGTACGTTCCCCTGGTATTTATTACGGCATCGCACATGATAAGCTCGGAAAGAGACTGTTCTCCTGTACCGTAATCCCGAACCGTGGAGCATGGCTGGAGTACGAGACCGATTCCAACGACGTCTTCTATGTCCGCGTAGACCGTACCAGAAAAGTTCCGATCACAGTCCTCATCCGTGCACTTGGAGTAAGCTCCAATGCAGAGATCGTAGAGCTGTTCGGTGAAGAGCCGAAGATTCTTGCAAGCTTCACCAAAGATACTTCCACCAACTATCAGGAAGGTCTTCTCGAGCTGTACAAGAAAATTCGTCCGGGCGAGCCTCTCGCAGTAGAAAATGCAGAGAGCCTCATCATGAGCATGTTCTTTGACCCGCGTCGCTATGACCTGGCAAAGGTAGGCCGTTATAAATTCAACAAGAAACTTGCGCTGCGCAGCCGTATCCGCAACCAGATCCTCGCTGAGGATGTTGTAGATCCGTCCACCGGTGAAATCCTTGCAGAAAAAGGCACCACCGTTACTCTGGAACTCGCAGACAAGATTCAGAACGCAGCAGTACCGTATGTATGGATTCAGACAGAGGAGAGAAACGTAAAAGTTCTTTCCAACTTAATGGTAGATCTGAAAGCATGGGTAGATGTTGACGAGGAAGAACTTGGCATCAAAGAGAAAGTATACTATCCGGTTCTGGAAAAGATCCTGGAGGAAAATACCGATATCGAAGAGATCAAACAGGCGATCAAACGTGACATCCACGACCTGATTCCGAAACATATCACAAAGGAAGATATTTTCGCTTCCATCAACTACAACATGCATCTGGAATACGGCGCAGGAAATGCCGATGATATCGACCACCTGGGCAACCGTAGAATCCGTGCCGTAGGTGAGCTGCTTCAGAACCAGTACCGCATCGGTCTGTCCCGTATGGAGCGTGTGGTACGTGAGCGTATGACAACACAGGACATCGACGGAATTTCTCCGCAGTCCCTGATCAATATCAAACCGGTTACAGCTGCAATCAAAGAGTTCTTTGGATCTTCCCAGCTGTCCCAGTTCATGGATCAGAACAACCCGCTTGGAGAGCTGACGCACAAGAGACGTCTTTCCGCCCTTGGACCTGGCGGTCTGTCCCGTGACCGTGCCGGATTCGAGGTTCGAGACGTTCACTACTCCCATTACGGAAGAATGTGCCCGATCGAGACTCCTGAGGGACCGAACATCGGTCTTATCAACTCTCTGGCATCGTATGCGCGCATCAACGAGTATGGCTTCGTTGAGGCTCCATACAGAAGAATTGACAAATCAGATCCGAAAAATCCGCGTGTTACAGACGAAGTAGTCTACATGACCGCAGATGAAGAGGATAATTACCATGTAGCACAGGCAAATGAGCCGCTGGATGCAGAAGGACACTTCATCAACAAGAACGTTTCCGGACGTTATCTGGATGAGACCCAGTCCTACGAGCCGCACATGTTTGATTACATGGACGTGTCTCCGAAGATGGTATTCTCCGTTGCTACGGCGCTGATCCCGTTCCTTCAGAACGACGATGCGAACCGTGCGCTGATGGGATCCAACATGCAGCGTCAGGCCGTACCGCTGATGATCACCGATGCTCCTGTAGTAGGAACCGGTATCGAAGCAAAAGCAGCCGTAGACTCCGGTGTCTGCGTCGTTGCAAAGAAAGCAGGAACCATTTCCTACTCCTGCTCCAACGAGATCCGCATGAACAATGATGACGGAACAAAAGATGTTTACCATCTGACCAAATTCATGCGAAGCAACCAGAGCAACTGCTACAACCAGAAACCGATCGTATTTAAAGGTGACCATGTAGAGGCCGGCGAAGTAATCGCAGACGGTCCGTCTACTTACCAGGGCGAGCTTGCACTTGGTAAAAACCCGCTGATCGGATTTATGACCTGGGAAGGATATAACTACGAGGACGCCGTTCTTCTTAGCGAGCGTCTGGTACAGGATGATGTTTACACGTCCATCCACATCGAGGAGTACGAGGCAGAGGCCCGTGACACCAAGCTTGGACCGGAAGAGATCACAAAAGACGTTCCGGGAGTCGGCGATGAAGCCTTAAAAGACCTGGACGAGCGTGGAATCATCCGCATCGGTGCAGAGGTACGTGCCGGTGATATTCTGGTCGGAAAAGTAACTCCGAAGGGAGAGACTGAGCTGACCGCAGAGGAGCGTCTGCTCCGTGCCATCTTTGGCGAGAAAGCAAGAGAAGTACGTGATACTTCCCTGAAAGTACCGCACGGTGAGTATGGTATCATCGTGGACGCCAAAGTATTTACCCGTGAAAACGGCGACGAACTTTCTCCTGGAGTAAACCAGGCAGTCCGCATCTACATCGCACAGAAGAGAAAAATCTCTGTCGGCGATAAGATGGCTGGTCGTCACGGAAACAAGGGTGTCGTTTCCCGTGTACTTCCTGTAGAGGATATGCCGTTCCTGCCGAACGGACGTCCGCTGGACATCGTGCTGAACCCTCTGGGTGTGCCGTCCCGTATGAACATCGGACAGGTGCTGGAGATCCACTTAAGCCTTGCAGCAGCAGCGCTTGGATTTAACGTATCCACCCCGATTTTCGACGGCGCAAACGAGAAAGATATTCAGGATACCCTGGAACTGGCAAACGATTATGTAAACATGGAATGGGATGCATTCTCCGAGAAATATAAAGATGTTCTGCTTCCGGAAGTATATCAGTACTTGGAAGAGCACCTGGATCACAGAGAACTGTGGAAGGGCGTTGATATCGCAAGAGACGGTAAGGTACAGCTCCGCGACGGACGTACCGGTGAGCCGTTTGATGGAAGAACCACCATCGGACACATGCATTACCTGAAACTGCATCACCTGGTAGACGATAAGATCCATGCACGTTCTACCGGCCCATACTCCCTCGTTACACAGCAGCCGCTGGGTGGTAAAGCTCAGTTCGGTGGACAGCGTTTCGGAGAGATGGAGGTTTGGGCTCTTGAGGCGTACGGTGCATCCTACACGCTGCAGGAGATCCTGACTGTGAAGTCTGACGATGTGGTTGGCCGTGTGAAGACATACGAAGCCATCATCAAGGGCGACAATATTCCGGAGCCTGGTATTCCGGAATCCTTCAAAGTATTGTTGAAAGAGCTGCAGTCCCTGGCACTCGATGTCCGCGTACTGCGTGATGACAATACCGAAGTTAAAATTATGGAATCAGTTGATTACGGTGATACCAATCTGAACCACATCATCGAGGGAGACCGTTACTCTGACAGAGAGGACGAGAGATTTGGTGACTATGGATTCTCCAAGAAAGAGTTTGACGGAGAAGAAATGGTAGATGTGGAAGAGGATGAAGAAGAAGACTCTTATCTTGATCTGGATGAAAGTTCAGATGATGACATGTAACTTGTAGATCTTCGCTTTGCGAGGAAAGGGGTAATCAAATGCCAGAAACAGCAAAAAAAGAAAATTACCAGATGAGCTTTGATGCCATCAAAATAGGACTTGCCTCCCCGGAGAAAATCCGGGAGTGGTCCCATGGCGAGGTAAAAAAACCGGAGACCATCAACTACAGAACGCTGAAACCGGAAAAAGACGGTCTGTTCTGTGAAAGAATCTTCGGACCAAGCAAAGACTGGGAGTGCCATTGCGGTAAATATAAGAAAATTCGCTACAAAGGCGTAATCTGCGACCGATGCGGCGTAGAAGTAACAAAATCCAGTGTGCGCCGTGAGCGTATGGGACACATTGAGCTGGCAGCTCCGGTATCCCACATCTGGTATTTCAAAGGAATTCCGTCCCGTATGGGACTGATCCTGGATCTGTCTCCGAGAACTCTGGAAAAGGTTCTGTATTTCGCAAACTACATCGTTCTTGATGCAGGCGATACCAAATTACAGTACAAACAGGTTCTGACCGAGAAAGAATACCAGGATGCCAGAGAGGAGTTCGGAAACAGCTTCCGTGCAGGTATGGGTGCGGAATCCATCAAAGAGCTTCTGATGGCAATCGATCTGGAAAAAGAGTCTGCTGAATTAAAGGCAGGTCTTAAAGATTCTACCGGACAGAAGAGAGCCCGCATCATCAAGAGACTTGAGGTTGTTGAGGCATTCCGTGAGTCCGGAAACCGTCCGGAGTGGATGATTCTTGATGCGGTTCCGGTTATTCCGCCGGATCTGCGTCCTATGGTACAGCTTGACGGAGGACGTTTTGCAACATCCGACCTGAATGACCTGTACCGCCGTATCATCAACCGTAACAACCGTCTGAAGAGACTGCTGGAGCTCGGTGCGCCGGATATCATCGTGCGCAACGAGAAACGTATGCTCCAGGAGGCAGTTGATGCCCTGATCGACAACGGCCGCCGCGGCCGCCCGGTAACCGGTCCTGGAAACCGTCCGCTGAAATCTCTGTCCGACATGCTGAAAGGTAAATCCGGCCGTTTCCGTCAGAACCTTCTTGGTAAACGTGTTGACTACTCTGGCCGTTCCGTCATCGTCGTAGGACCGGAACTGAAGATTTACCAGTGCGGTCTGCCGAAAGAAATGGCAATCGAGCTGTTCAAACCGTTCGTTATGAAAGAGCTGGTTTCCAACGGTACTGCACACAACATCAAAAACGCAAAGAAAATGGTCGAGAAACTCGAGCCGCAGGTATGGGACGTTCTCGAGGACGTCATCAAAGAGCATCCGGTTATGCTGAACCGTGCCCCTACACTGCATCGTCTGGGTATCCAGGCGTTCGAGCCGATTCTGGTAGAAGGTAAAGCGATTAAGCTGCACCCGCTGGTTTGTACCGCATTCAACGCCGACTTCGACGGTGACCAGATGGCTGTCCATCTGCCGCTGTCTGTAGAAGCGCAGGCAGAGTGCCGTTTCATGCTTCTTTCTCCGAACAACCTGCTGAAACCGTCCGATGGTGGTCCGGTAGCCGTTCCTTCCCAGGATATGGTTCTTGGTATCTACTATCTGACACAGGAGCGTCCGGGCGAGAAGGGCGAAGGAAGCTTCTTCCGCGATATGAACGAAGCTATCCTGGCATACGAGAACGGATACATTACCCTGCAGACCAAGATTACCATCCGCTGCGAAAAAGAGATGGAAGATGGTACTGTAATGCAGCAGAACGTAAGCTCCACACTCGGAAGATTCCTCTTCAATGAGATTCTGCCGCAGGATCTGGGATACGTAGACCGTACGGTTCCGGGTAACGAGCTTGCGCTTGAGGTTGATTTCCTCGTTGCAAAGAAACAGCTGAAACAGATTCTGGAAAAAGTTATCAATACACACGGAGCTACCAAAACCGCAGAGGTTCTGGACTATATCAAGGCAACCGGATATAAATACTCCACCCGTGCAGCCATGACCGTATCCATTTCCGATATGACCGTGCCGCCGCAGAAGCCGGAGATGCTCGCCGAAGCACAGGCAACGGTAGACAGGATTACAAGAAACTTCAAACGTGGTCTGATTACAGACGAAGAGCGTTACAAAGAGGTTGTAGATACCTGGAAGAAGACCGACGATGCGCTTACAAAAGCACTGCTCGACGGACTGGATAAATACAATAACATCTTCATGATGGCTGACTCCGGAGCCCGTGGTTCCGATAAGCAGATCAAACAGCTGGCCGGTATGCGAGGACTGATGGCCGATACAACCGGACACACCATCGAGCTGCCGATCAAGTCAAACTTCCGTGAAGGTCTTCAGGTACTGGAATACTTCATGTCCGCACATGGAGCACGAAAAGGTATGTCCGATACCGCGCTTCGTACCGCCGACTCCGGTTACCTGACCCGTCGTCTGGTAGACGTTTCTCAGGACCTGATCATCCGTGAAATCGACTGTGCCGAGGGCAAGGACGAAATTCCGGGTATGTGGGTCAGCGAGTTCACAGACGGAAAAGAGCAGATCGAGAGTCTGCAGGATCGTATCACAGGCCGTTTCTCCTGCGAGACGATCAAAGACAAGGACGGCAACGTCATTGTAAAAGCAAACCATATGATCACCCCGAAACGTGCTGCCCGTGTCATCAAAGACGGCATCAACGAGAACGGTGAGCATTATACAAAAGTAAAAATCCGTACCATTCTTACCTGCCGTTCCGGTAACGGAATCTGCGCAAAATGCTATGGTGCCAACATGGCAACCGGCGAGGCAGTACAGGTTGGTGAGTCTGTCGGAATTATCGCAGCACAGTCGATCGGTGAGCCTGGTACACAGCTGACCATGCGTACCTTCCATACCGGTGGTGTTGCCGGTGGAGATATCACACAGGGTCTTCCTCGTGTCGAGGAGCTTTTCGAGGCAAGAAAGCCGAAAGGACTTGCCATCATCACCGAAATCGCCGGTGTTGCACAGATCAAAGACACCAAGAAGAAACGCGAAATCGTGGTTACCAATCCGGACGATGGCGTATCCAAGACATACCTGATCCCTTACGGATCCCGTATCAAGATCGCTGACGGAACGGTTCTGGAAGCTGGAGACGAGCTGACCGAAGGTTCTGTAAACCCGCACGATATCCTGAAGATCAAAGGCGTCCGCGCCGTTCAGGATTACATGCTCCGCGAGGTACAGCGAGTTTACCGTCTGCAGGGTGTAGAAATCAACGATAAGCATATCGAGGTTATCGTTCGCCAGATGCTGAAGAAGATCCGCATCGAGGAAAACGGAGATACCGAATTCCTTCCGGGCGACATGGTAGACTTCCTGGAGTACGACGAGACTAACAAAGCTCTGATCGCAGAAGGAAAAGAGCCGGCAGAAGGAAAACAGGTACTGCTTGGTATCACAAAAGCATCCCTGGCATCTGATTCCTTCCTGTCCGCAGCATCCTTCCAGGAGACCACCAAGGTTCTGACCGATGCCGCTATCAAAGGTAAGGTTGACCACCTTGTGGGCTTAAAAGAGAACGTTATCATCGGTAAACCGATCCCGGCTGGTACCGGTATGAAGTGCTACAGCAACATTCATCTGAATACCGACAGCATGATCGAGGAAGAAGAGGACGAGGATCTGATTCTGACCGAAGATCTTGAGGACGATGCTCCGGCAGCTCCGATGGCAGAAGCTCCGGTTGAAGAACCGTCAGCTGAAGAGGAAAAGCCGATGCTCGACTTCGACTTTGAGGAAATGATTCCGTCAAAGGATGATACCGAGGAGTAAACCCTTCAAGGTTAAAAAATAAATATGTCATTTGTGGAAAGCAGAGAATTTCCGGTTCGCCGGGGTCTCTGCTTTCCTTGTATTTTCGGGAGCATTTTGTTACAATGGAGACAGAAAAGAGGGAAGCCTATGTGGATCAAAAAGATACCTGGCATTGCAGTAAATGTGGCGGTACTGATTCTGAATGTGTTTGCGATTCTGATGATCGTGGGGCTGTTTCTTCATCAGGGAACGACGGGGGAGCGTGTGAAAGAGACGATTACGCGTTTTTCCACGACGTCGCAGGAGTATTATGCGGAAGGCGAGGTATACAGCCAGACGAGCGACCGGGTGCATACGTATTCGGTGGAAGAAACAAGGTAATTATTCAGAGCCCCATCTCGATTCCGCTTACGCTGCATCTCGATGTGGCTTTTTTCCCCATGAAAATTCAGAAAAAAAAAACAGACTGA
>OGPK01000692.1_pt1 | contig 32188 bp, 27 predicted proteins | sample 1552921 | NCBI WGS metagenome assembly OGPK01 (sample SAMEA2580264, study PRJEB22360) | human gut metagenome | biome: human gut; feature: human-associated habitat; material: faeces | place: Denmark | collected 2008/2010 | reverse complement strand
ACCTATCTCAAGTGCATCAACAACCAGCTCACGGCGATTTTCAACTACGCAGTCAAATACTATGGCTTGAAAGAAAACCCCTGCCACAAGGCGGGGAGCATGGGCAAGAAGAAAGCCGATGAGATGCTGTTCTGGACAAAGCAGGAGTTTCAAACCTTCATTGAGGTCATGAAAGACCGGCCTGCCAGCTACGCGGTATTTATGACCTTGTACTTCACCGGAATCCGTGAGGGAGAGCTGCTGGCGCTTACGCCGTCGGACATCGACTTTGAAAAGAAAACCCTGACGGTAAACAAGAGCTATCAGCGCCTCGGCAGAGAGGACATCATCACCACGCCGAAAACGCCCAAGAGCAACCGTACCCTCCCCATTCCCGACGGTCTTTGCACCTGTTTGCAGGAGTATATGTCCCATTGCTACAGGCTGCAAAAGGACGACCGGCTCTTTCCCTACACCAAGAGCTTTCTATACCACGAAATGGAGTATGGCTGCAAGGCTTCGGGCGTGAAGCGGATACGGGTGCATGACATTCGACACAGCCACGCCAGCCTGCTGGTGGAGATGGGTTTCTCTCCGCTGCTGATCGCGGAGCGGCTCGGACATGAAAAGGTACAGACAACGATGGACACGTACAGTCACCTGTACCCCAACAAGCAGGTGGAGGTAGCCAGACAGCTTGACGGCATTATGCCGTGAGCCTCTGGCTACAAAAATCGCTGCAAATGTAGCCAATTTGTAGCCGCTAAAAAAGAAAAATCCTGAAAAACGCTGTATTACCAACGCTTTTCAGGATTCAGAAAACACTAAATATTTATTCCCACTCCACGGTGGCGGGGGGTTTGGAGGTGATATCGTAGCAGATACGGTTGATGTGCTTCACCTCGCCTACGATGCGGTTGGACACCTTGTCCAGCAGATCGTAGGGCAGGCGCGACCACGTGGCGGTCATGAAGTCCTGAGACTGCACGGCGCGGAGAGCCAGCGTATAGTCATACGTGCGCTCGTCGCCCATGACACCCACGCTGCGCAGGTCGGTCAATACGGCGAAGAACTGGCTGGTGGTACGGTCAAGCCCCGCCAGCTTCATCTCCTCGCGGAAGATGGCGTCGGCCTCGCGGAGAATGGAAAGCTTCTCCTCGGTAATATCGCCGATGACGCGAATGGCAAGACCGGGGCCGGGGAAGGGCTGACGCCACACCAGCTCGTCGGGCAGGCCCAACTCGGTGCCCAGCTGGCGCACCTCGTCCTTGAACAGACGGCGCAGGGGCTCCACGATCTCCTTGAAGTCCACGCAGTCAGGCAGGCCGCCCACATTGTGGTGACTCTTAATGACGGCGCTTTCGCCGCCCAGACCGGACTCCACCACGTCGGGATAGATGGTGCCTTGGGCAAGAAAGTCCACAGCGCCGATCTTCTTGGCCTCCTCCTCAAACACGCGGATGAATTCCTCACCGATGATCTTGCGCTTGCGCTCCGGCTCGGTGACGCCCGCCAGCTTGGCCAAAAAGCGAGGGCCGGCGTTGACACGGCGAACGTCCACGTGGAACTGGTGCTTCATCACCTGCTCCACCTGATCGCCCTCGTCCTTGCGCAGCAGGCCGTGATCCACGAAAATGCAGGTCAGCTGATCGCCCACGGCGCGCTGCAGCAGCGCGGCGGCCACAGAGCTGTCCACGCCGCCGGACAGGGCCAGCAGCACGCGGCCATCGCCGATCTGACGGCGGCACTCGGCCACCGCCTCCTCCATATAGGAAGCCATGGTCCACTCCGGCTGGAAGCCGCAGATAGTATAGAGGAAGTTCTTCAGGATCTGGGTGCCGTACTCGGTATGCAGCACCTCGGGGTGAAACTGCACGCCGTAGAGCTTCTTGTCGGCGCACTGCACCGCCGCGTGAAGGCAGCCCTCGGTGGAGCCGATGATCTCGAAGCCGGGCGCCATGCGCTCCACCTCCACGCCGTGGCTCATCCAGTAGACAGCCGTCTCCGGTACGTCAGCAAACAGCGGAGACGCCTTGTGGGTCAACTCCACCTTGCCGTATTCACGGGTCTCCGCCTTGCGGCACTGGCCACCCAGCAGATGCATCATCAGCTGCTCGCCGTAGCAGATGCCCAGCACAGGGATGCCCATTTCAAACAAAGCCTTGTCCACCATGGGAGCGTTGGGCTCAAACACGGTGGCGGGGCCGCCGGTAAAGATCAGCGCGTCGGGAGCGAAAGCGCGGATCTCCTCCATGGACATGCGGAAGGACTTGATCTCGCAGTACACGCCGCACTCACGGACGCGGCGTGCCACCAGCAGGTTATACTGGCCGCCAAAGTCCAGAACCAGAACCTTTTTCATGTCAGTCGTCCTCCCGGAAGATAATGCCGTTCTCGTCGGCGGATTCAATGACGGCCAGGGCCTTATAGGGAATATCCGGCATGGCGCGGAACTTGTCGCCGCCGCCCTGGAAGCCCTTTTCCACCGCCACGCCGATGCCCACCAGCTGGGCGCCGGCCTTTCTCACAATGTCCACCAGGCCGCCCATGGCGTAGCCATTGGCCATGAAATCGTCGATGATGAGAACACGGTCATTCTCGCTGAGCCACTCCTGAGACACCAGCAGCGTCACCTTTTTCTTATACGTATAGGAGAAAATTTCACTCTGGATCAGGCCGCTTTCGATGTTGTCGCTCTTGGCCTTCTTGGCAAACAGCATGGGAACGCCGTACCGCTCGGCACACACGGTGGCCAGTGCGATACCGCTGGCTTCGGCGGTCAACACCACCGTGGCCTTACTGGTATCGAAATACTTAGCAAATTCGTCCGCGATATCGCCCAACAGCTTGGTGTCTACCCGGTGGTTCAAAAAACCGTCGATCTTGATGATATTACCCGGCAGCACCTTGCCCTCGCGGCGGATGCGTTCCTTTAACTGCTCCATAGGAAAAGACCCCCTCATAATATAAATTGATACTATCATACCCCGCCGGGAAATAAATTACAACTGACAAATACCCTAACAATTCCGTCGTAAAAACGGGCATTTTGACACTTCGCACAAAGAAAAGCACACCTTATCAAAAGCATAAGGTGCGCTTTTACAGGCGGTCAGAATTTCAGCAGCACGCCCACCAGCGCCGCTGCACCGATGAACACGATGGGGTGCAGCTTCTTGGTAGCAGGCACCCAGCGGGTCAGCACCAGGATCACGGCCGCCAGCGTGATCTCCTTCCAGCGGAAGAAGGCCAGGCCGGAGGCGGAGGCATCCACCAGACTCAGCAGCACCACGCCGATACCGGCAGAGGCCACCATGGCGGTGGAGGCGGGCCGCAGACCATAGAAGGCCGCGTCCACAAACTTGTTATTGCGGAACGCCTTCAGGAATCCGGCAATGACAAGGATAATGACGATGGAGGGAAACACCAGTCCCAATGTGGCGACTATAGCCCCCAGCACGCCTGCCGTTTCAAAGCCCACGTAGGTGGCCATATTGACGCCGACGGGACCGGGGGTAGACTCGCTGACGGCCAGCATGTCCGCCAGCTGAGACTGGGTGAACCAGCCGGTGCGCTCCGCCATATCCGACAGGAAGGGCAACGTGGCCAATCCGCCGCCGATGGCGAACAGGCCGGTCTTGAAGAATTCATAGAACAGCTGCAAATAAATCATTTTTTGGCACCTCCCACGTTACGGAGAATAATGCCCGCCACAGCCGCCGCCAGCACAAACAGCACCGGTGAAAGATCTGTCAGCAGCGAGGCGGCCAGCACCGCCGCGAAGATCAGCGCACCCCACACGTCCTTCACCGCGCCCTGCCACAGCTTCAGCGTGGCGTTGAAGATCAGCACGCAGACGCAGACGCGGATACCGGCAAAGGCGTTCTGCACCCACTCCAGATGAGAAAAGCTGGTGATAAGGCCCGCCAGCAGCGTGATAATGATCAGCGAGGGAAACACGATGCCCAGCGTGGCAACAATGCCGCCCAGAATACCCTTGCGCTTCTGGCCGATAAAGGTGGCGGTATTGACGGCGATGATGCCCGGCGTACACTGGCCAATGGCGAAATAGTCCGTCAGTTCCTCGTCGGTGGCCCAGCCCTTGTTCTCCACCACCTCACGCTGCAGGATGGGCAGCATAGCCATGCCGCCGCCAAAGGTCATGACGCCCACCTTGGCAAACGTCAGAAACAGCTCCAAACACTCTTTCAATGAAAACACCTCTTTTATATGGTCATTTTTTATTCCGCGTAGCCGTACAGTCCCCGCACGGACACCTCGCCGCACCGCAGGGTCTCCACCGCGCCGCTGCCGTGCCGCACCACAAGGCCGTACTGGGGGTCGATATCCAGCGCCGTCACCGTTTCGTCCGTTTGCAGGATGTGCACCTGCCGCCCCAGATTCAGGCACAGCTGCCGGTAATCGTCCAGATAGGTCTCCGGGGCACACAGGTGACGGAACGATTGCCGCAGCGCGTCCACCAGCGCCGTTTCCAGCGTTTCCCGCTCCACGTCATAGCCCTCCGCCACCAGCGAGGTGGCGATCTTCGCCACCTCCGGCGAAAAATCCTCCGGCCTCTGCCGCAGATTCACGCCGATGCCCACGACCACATAATCCACGCCGCCGTCCGCCAGCGACACCTCCGTCAAGATACCTGCCAGCTTTTTGCTATTCAGCGCCAGATCGTTGGGCCACTTGATGCGCACGTCCGCCCCGGCCACGCGGCGGATCGCCAGCGCGGCAGAGGCCGAGACCATGGCCGTCAGGGGCAGCAGACCCTCCGGCGACGCCACAGGCCGCCACAGCATGGAGAGGTACAGTCCCAATCCCGCAGGCGACTCGAAGCCCCGGCCCATACGGCCCCGGCCCGCCGTCTGCCGCGCCGCGATGACGGCGGTGCCGTCCTCCGCGCCCTGCCGCGCCAGCGTCTTACACACGGTATTGGTGGAGTCCACCGTTTCATAGCGATAGAGCATCGGCTGTTCCATTGCGCCGCCCCCTTTCATTTGTGCCCCATATTACCACGTTTTCCCCGGTCAGTAAAGGAAAAAATCATCTGGTGCTCTTGACAGTATCATAGCGTGCGGGGTATCATGTTTCCATTCTTTTCCTGATCAGGAGGGTCTTGTCATGACTTCACGAAAGCTGGTCTATACCGCGCTGTTTGCCGCACTGACGGCGGCAGGCGCGTTTCTGCGTATCCCGCTGGGGGTCTCCTCCATCACGCTGCAATTTCTGTTCACCGCCATGGCGGGTGTGCTGCTGGGCGCCGGGTGCGGCGCGCTGAGTCAGGCAGTCTATGTGGCGCTGGGGTTGATCGGTCTGCCCATCTTTACCACCGGCGGCGGCTTCGCCTACGTACTGCAGCCCACCTTCGGCTTTCTGCTGGGGCTGATCCCCACTGCCGCCGTAATCGGCGCCCTGACACGGCGCAATGCCTCTCCGGTGCGGGTGGCGCTGGCCTGCGTGGCGGGACTGGCGGTGCTGTACGCCGTGGGCGTGCCCTATATGGCGCTGATCCTCAACGGCTACATGGGCAAGGGCATGAGCGTGTCCAGGCTTCTGTGGGCGGGTATGCTGCCCTTTCTGCCCGGCGACGCCATCAAGATCGCCGTGACGGCGCTGCTGTGTCCCCTGCTGCGCAAGCGCATTCCCGGGCTGGGGTAAGCGGCGCGTATTTACAACGCCGTTGGGGAATGCTATAATATTAAGATTAAATCTACAGCAAAGGAACGGTGCCTATGGAGCTGCACGCCAAGCGTGTCCGCGCACAACTGAATCTGTTCAAGCCCGTTATGACCAGCTGTTCATTAGAGGCCAGCCGAAAGGGTCAGGATAAGCTGGGCGAGCTGATGACCGCTCTGCACCGCAGCGAGATCATGACGAAGAACCATGATTTCCAGCACTTTCAGGGTGCGTGGATCATGCCCCAGGATCAGCGGCGGGGCGGCGTGGTGCTGTATCTCCACGGCGGCGGCTACACCTGCGGAAGTCTGGAATACGCCAAGGGCTTTTCCTCGGTGCTGGCGGCGGAGTGCGGCGTGCGGGTGTTCTGCGCGGCGTACCGTCTGGCCCCGGAGCATCGGTATCCCGCGGCGGTGGAGGACGCGCTGGAGGCCTATCAGTACCTGCTGAAAAAGGGCTACGCGGGCCACCAGATCCTGCTGTGCGGCGAAAGCGCCGGCGGCGGACTGATCTACGCCCTGTGCCTGAAGCTGAAGGAGCTGGGACTGCCCCTGCCCTGCGGCCTGATCGGCATTTCGCCGTGGACGGATCTCACCGGCAGCGGCAAGTCCTATGAGGAAAACCGGGAGGTCGACCCCTCCATGTCGCCGGAGCTGCTGCAATTTTACGCCAAGTGCTACACCGACGATCCCGCCGATCCGCTGTGCTCGCCGCTGTTCGGCGATCTCACGGGCTTTCCGCCATCGCTGCTGTTCGTGGGCGGGGACGAGGTGATGCTGGACGACACCCGGATGCTCCACGAAAAGCTGGTGAAAAGCGGCTGCCGCAGCAAACTGATCGTAGCGCCGGAGCGGTGGCACGCCTATGTGCTGTACTGTCTCAGCGAGAACATGCCCCAGGACTTCGAGACCATCAACCGCTTCATGGACAAGGTGCTGTCCCCTGCCCGGAGCCTGCGGTGGATGAAGCTGGACAATGCCGCCAAAATCTATCCCGCCGCCAAGCGGCGGAACTGGAACAACTTCTTCCGCATCTCCGCCACCCTTACCGAGCCGGTAGATGTGGCGGTGCTGCGCAGTGCGCTGGACGTGACGGCCCGGCGCTTCCCCTCCATCGCCGTGCGGCTGCGGCGGGGCATGTTCTGGTACTATCTGGAGCAGATCCCCCACTCCCCCGCCATTCAGGAGGAAAAAAGCTGCCCGCTGGCCCACGCGCCCTTCCACGAGGTGCGGCAGTGCGCCTTTCGGGTACTGGTCTATCATAACCGGTTCGCGGTGGAATTTTTCCACGCGCTGACCGACGGCACCGGCGGACTGACCTTCTTCAAGACGCTGCTGGCGGAGTATCTCAGCCAGAAATACGGCCTGACCATCCCCGCCGGGGACGGCGTGCTGGGCCGGTTGGAGGAGCCGGATGCCGAGGAGCTGGAGGACAGCTTCCTGCGCTATGCCGGAAATGTAAAGGCCAGCCGCAAGGAGGCCACCGCGTGGCACCTGACCGGTACGCCGGAGAAGGACGGCTTCAAGGATCTTGTGACCCTGATGATCCCGGCCCCGGCGCTGAAGGAGTGCGCCAAGGCCCACGGCGTGACGGTGACGGAGCTGCTGTGCGCCGTCATGATGCAGGCCATCTGCCAGCTGCAGGCGGAAAAGGTGCCCCAGCGCAGCCGCCGCAAGCCGGTGAAGGTGCTGCTGCCGGTGAACCTGCGGAACCTGTTCCCCAGCAAGACGCTGCGGAACTTCGCGTCCTATATCACGCCGGAGGTGGATCCCCGGATGGGCGACTACACCTTTGACGAGATCTGCGCCGCCGTACACCACCGGATGGGACTGGAAAACAATCCCCAGACCATGCGGGCCAAGTTCGCCGCCAATGTGGCCAGTGAGCAGTCGCCCCTGCTGCGGGTGATGCCGCTGTTCATCAAGAATCTGGCCATGAAGGCGGTGTTCGACACGGTGGGCGAGTGCAAATCCTGCCTGTGCCTGTCCAATCTGGGCGTGGTGCGTCTGCCGGAGGTGATGGCTCCCTATGTGGCGCGGATGGATTTCATCATCGGCGTACAGGCCAAGGCCCCCCACAACTGCGGCGTCCTGACGTGGAACGACACCGTGTATATCAACTGTATCCGCAGCATCCGGGAACCGGAGCTGGAATTGCATTTTTACCGCGTGCTGCATCAGCTGGGCCTCCCCGTAAAGGTGGAGAGCAACCAGCGGTAACGCGGGAAAGGAGCGCATCATGTATTGTGTCAAATGCGGCGTAGAGCTGGCCGACAGCGAGAAGGTCTGTCCCCTGTGCGGTACGCGGGCCTTTCACCCGGATATGCCGCCCCAACAGGGCCAGCCGCCCTATCCTGTCGACCACCGTCCCCACACGGAGGAGGTCAGCCGTTCCGGCGCGCTGTTTCTGCTGACGGTGCTGGCGCTGCTGCCGGCGGTGCTGTTCATCCTTTGCGACTGGCGCATCAACGGCTCCATCGTCTGGTCGGGGTACGCCTCCGGCGGTGTGGCGCTGCTGTATGTGCTGGTGGCGCTGCCCCTGTGGTTCCGCCGCCCCAATCCGGTGATCTTCGTGCCCATCGACTTTGCGGCCATTGGGCTGTACCTGCTGTATATCAACTTCGCCACGGGCGGACACTGGTTCTTGTCCTTCGCCTTCCCGGTAACGGGCGCTATCGGAGTGCTGGTGACGGCCATGGTGGCGCTGCTGCGATATCTGCCCGGCGGACACCTGTATGTGTTCAGCGGGGCGCTGATGCTTTCCGGCGGCGTGGCGGTGCTGATCGAGTTTCTCATCAACCTGACCTTCCAGCTGCACGAGACATTCTTCTGGTCGCTGTACCCGCTGACCGCCGGCGTACTGCTGGGCGGCATGCTGCTGGTGGTGGCCATCTGCAAGCCGCTGCAAAGGTCGCTGCACAGGAAGTTTTTTATTTAAGCGCTTTTCCTCGCCGCGCAGCGGCCAAAGCCTCCCTCTGTGAGGGAGGTGTCTCGGCGTAAGCCGAGACGGTGGGAGAGAACAAAAGCCCCAAATTCTCTCCCTCAGTCACCTTCGGTGACAGCCCCCTCTCAGAGGAGGCCTTGGCTTCTGCACCTCGCCGCTATTTTCAATCATGCCGTGAAGCGGCATACCGCAACTCTTCACTCTTCACTATTATCTCTTCTCTGATTAAAAAATGCACCCCAAAGGGGTGCATTTTTTAATCTAATGCATCTCTGCTGTTAAACACATCGTTGATGCTGCCGTAAGGGTCGGGATGGCTTTCCGGCTCCGGCGATGCGGCGTCGAAGCTGCCCTTCATCTTCAGCTCCTGCCACTGCTCCTTGGTAATCAACAGCTGCCGGGGCTTGCTGCCCTCGAAGGGGCCCACGATGCCCCTCTCCTCCATCTGATCCACCAGACGGGCGGCGCGGGAATAGCCCAGCTTCAAGCGCCGCTGCAGCATGGACACGCTGGCCTGTCCCGTTTCCAGAATGACCTCCACCGCCGCGCCCAGCAGCTCGTCGCAGCCCTCGTCGCCATCGGCGGGAGCGCTGCCGCCGGCGGACTTGCCGCCGCCCTTTTCGCTCTGCTTCATGACCTCCTCGATCTTCTCCATGACCTCGTCGGAGTAGTCGGCGGCGCCGCTCTCCTTGACGAAGTTCACCACGCGCTCGATCTCCTCCGGCGTGATGAAGCAGCCCTGTACACGGGTGGGCTTCTGGTTGCCCAGCGGGAAGTAAAGCATATCGCCTTTACCCACCAGCTTTTCCGCGCCGGTGGTATCCAGAATGATGCGGGATTCCAGCGACGACGCCACCGCAAAGGCGATACGGCTGGGGATGTTGGCTTTCATCAGACCGGTGATCACGTCAGACGAGGGTCGCTGGGTGGCGATGACCAGGTGCATACCGGCGGCACGGCCCATCTGGGCCACGCGACAGATGGATTCCTCCACCTCCTTGGCAGCCACCAGCATCAGGTCGGCCAGCTCGTCGATGACCACCACCACGGTGGGCAGCTTCTTCAGCTCGGGGTCGCTCTCGCACAGGGCGTTGAAGCCCGCCAGATCCTTGACGCCCCGCTCGGAGAACATCTTATACCTCTTCATCATCTCGTACACCGCCCATTGCAGCGCACCGGCGGCCTTTTTCGGGTCGGTGACCACGGGGATCAGCAGATGGGGGATGCCGTTATAAGGGGCCAGCTCCACCATTTTGGGGTCCACCATGATGAAGCGCACCTCGTCGGGGGTGGACTTATACAGCAGGCTGACGATCAGCGAATTGGTACACACGGACTTACCGGAACCGGTGGTACCGGCGATCAGCACATGGGGCAGCCGGGCGATATTGCCCACGATGGCGCTGCCGCCGATGTCCTTACCCACGGCGAAGGCCACGGTGCTGGGATGGTTGGTAAACTCCCGGCTCTCGATCACGTCCCGGATACGGACGGCGGTGACGGCCTTGTTGGGCACCTCGATGCCCACGGCGGAGATCTTGCCGGGGATAGGTGCGATACGCACGCCGGTAGCGCCCAGCGCCAGAGCGATATCATCGCTGAGATTGGTGAGCTTGCTGAGCTTCACGCCCTGATCCAGTGTGAACTCATAGCGGGTGACGCTGGGGCCGTGGACGACCTCGCCGGGATGAGCGTCTACCCCGAAGGAGGACAGCGCCGACGCCAGCCGCTGGGAGTTGAGCCGCAGCTCCGCGCCCACCTCCTGATGGTTGTCGTCGGTATTTTCATCCAGCAGCGTGATGGGCGGGTAGCGGTAGGCTCCCTCCCCCTCGGCCAACTCCTTTTCGATGGCCTCACTGACCTCGGCGGTGGCGCTTTCCACCTCCGCCCGGACGGCTTCCTTCCGCTTCTTCTCCGACAGCGGCTCCTTGACCGGAGCGGGAGTCGGCGCCGGTTCAGGCTGGGGCGCCGCAGGCGCTTCCGCCGGAGCCAGCGTGGGATCCAGCAGCTCCGCCGGGGTCTTTACGTCGCCGGAGCGGCCGGGGAACAGGCTCTTGCCGGAAGGCTGCAATGCGGCGGCCTCGCGGCTGGGCTCTCCCGCCGGTTCGTCGTCCAGCGGAATGTCGATATTGGCTCGCCGTTTTCTGGCAGTCGGTGTAACGGCAGATTCCTTTACAGACTTTGCGGGACGGGCGGGTGCTTCCTTCTCGTCGTCATAGTAGTCGTCCTCGTCCTCCCACTGGGCGCGTTCCTCGGCCCGGCGTTTCATCTCCGCCGCCAGCTCGGCGGGCTTGATCTGCAGTGCGCCCAGCACCGCCAGCAGCGTCAGCAGAATGGTCAGGATCAGGGACACCACGCGGCTGAGCAGCGCCTCCATGGCCACCGCCAGAAAACCGGACACCACGCCGCCGCACAGCAGGGACTGCCCGTCCTTCCACATGGGCTTGATGTTCTCCAGTGAGAAGGCATAGCCGCCGCGGGACAGCAGCAGATGCAGCACCATGCCCACCAGCACCGGCAGCAGCAGCGTGCAGGTGGTGCGCAGCTTCACCGGGCGGCCCTTGTGGCCTACCAGCACGATGCCGGCATACAGCAGCGCCGGAGCCGCCAGCCAGTAGCCGTAGCCCATGCAGCCCTTCAGCACATTGGCCAGAAACGTCAGCAGAATGGCGTCCACGTTAAAGTACGTCACCAGCACGCACAGGGCCAGCAGCAGGCAGACGATGCCGCCGATGATCCGCGCCTGGGCGTTATAAGCGGGAGGCGGCGGGGCAGAGCGGCGTTTGCTGCCGCTCTTGGCGGAGCTCCCGGCGTTTTTCTTCTTTGGTGTATTCGCCATAGCTTACCTCACTTAATGGCGTTGAGCAGTAGCGTCAGCAGGCCCGCCGCCCAGCAGTAATACGCAAACGCGCCGAAGCGGCCCTTTTCGGCCACCATGCGCAGCAAACGGATGCAAACATAGCCCACCACTGCGGCGGTGACAACGCCCACCAGATACATGGGCACCTCCGCCCAGACGATCCCGGTCTCGATGGCATCCTTCAAACTGAGGATGTTGGCGCCCAGCACGGCGGGAATGGACAGCAGGAAGGAAAACCGCACGGCAAACTTCCGCTCAAAGCCCATGAAGCAGCCGGTGGTGATGGTCATGCCGGAGCGGGAGATGCCGGGCATGGTGGCGATGGCCTGCCCCACGCCCACCACCAGCACATCCGCCAGTGTGGCATTGCGCTCGGTCTTGCGGCCCTTGCGTACCAGATCACAGGCGAACAGCAGGAAGCCCGTCACCACCAGCGCCGCGCCGATGAAGACCATGTTGTTGCTGAGGGCCTGCACCTGCTTATGGATGGGCAGGACGGCGAACAGCGGCAGCGTGCCCACGATAATCAGCAGGATCAGCCGCCGGGCGGGCGGCACCTGGCGGGGCGTTGTGCCGTGGGCCAGATCGTTGACGCCGTGGATCAGCTCCATCACCATGTCGCAGATATCCCGCCAGTAGGCCACGAACACCGCCACCAGCGTGCCCAGATGCAGCAGCACGTCAAAGAACTCCGGCACCGCCGTGTCGATGTTCAGCAGGTTCTGGGCGATGGACAGATGGCCGGAGCTGGAGATGGGCAGGAACTCCGCGATGCCCTGTACCAGACCCAGCAGGAAGGAAGAAAAATATGTCATAGAGTCACCTCATGTCGTATCCGAATACGTTTTGTCATATCCGGCAGATAAATTACAGTTTGTTATCGGTTGTCGCAGAAGATATCAAATATAGTATACCATATCCATGAAAAAAATGCCACTGTTATTTATAACAGTGCAGCGCAAAACTCATCTCTGTCATTCCGAGGAGCGAAGCGACGTGGGAATCCGTGCTTGGCCCCCTCTGAGAGGGGGCTGTCACCGCAGGTGACTGGGGGAGAGAATTTGAGATTTTTGTTCTCTCCCTCCGTCATGACCTACGGTCATGCCACCTCCCTCACATAGTGAGGCTTCAGAAACGGATTGCCACGCCAGTCTGCGGACTGGCTCGCAATGACAGGCTTTTTTTACAAATTGAAAAAGAGACGGCTTGCGCCGTCTCTTTTGTGCTATTCGGTTTCCTCCTCCACAGGCGGCCATATCTGAACACTGGTCTGCCACTTGTCGTAGCAGCCGTCTGTCCTCCACTCGTGCCACAACGTCAATGCGTCCCGGAAGGGATAGACCGGCTTTGTCTGCCGAACGTAGTTGCACCAGCTATACAGCGACGGCATCTCCGGTGTCAGCATTTCGGCATCGTACAGGAGATAGGCCCGAACATTCCCGCTGTGATCCATCCGCGACCACTCCGCGATAATGCCTGTGTTCTGTGTGGTGCCGAAGATGTTGGTGGTCTCATAGCTGCCGCTCTTCACCGAGTAGAAGTCCGCCGTATAGGACTGGCCGTCTTTCTCGCACAACAGGCGGCCGCTGTTCCATCCGCCGGGGCTCCACGACTCCGCGTTGCCCTGCCACACGGGCCAGATCTCCATACCCTCCGCAAGGCAGTCTCCGGACGACCGGTCGATCACCGCATAGTGCAGCACGATAGCCCGCTGTCTGCCCGCTTCCTCCACCAGCACCACTACATGGGTCACAAAGCCCTCATAGAGATCATATGCCCGATAGGTATAGCGGTAGCTGCCGTCCGACTGCTTCTCCGCGTCGATATAGTGCCAGCGGGGTGGCGTGTCATCGTTCCACACTGATGTGGTGACCTCGCGGTAGGTATCGTCCTCATACAAAGGCTCTGTCTCCGTATAGACCTTCACCGCGCCGGACAGCCGCGCCACTTCCTCCGCCGTCAGGTCATCCAGCACCTTTTCCGGAAAGCCCAGCGTCAGCAGCTCCGCCCGGACGGCCGCGTCCTGAGGCGCGTCGTCACGCACCTGCCAGTCCATGGGATACCGCTGGCCCAGGAACATGGTCAGCAGCATCGCCGCCAGCGTCAGCCCCAGATAGCCCCACAGCACCGCCGCCGAGGGCAGGCGCACCGGTGCGGCATGGATGGCGTAGCCCGTGTCCGAAAGGGAGCGGGCCAGCTTTACCAGATTCCGCAGGATCACAATATACACGATCAGCACCGGCAGCACTGCCAGCCAACCTTCCAGCTTCAAAAAGGCCAACGCGCCCAGCACCACATAGAAGATCACCAGCGCACCGGCGGCAGGCGCGGCGGGCTCTTCCGCACCGGCGGCGCGGGACACACCCACCATGCCCCGCCACAGGCCGATATACAGCGCGAAGGTCATGACCATGACCGCATAGGCCGGGACGTACTTTACATCCACCGGCAGGGCTTCCAGCACGAAGGACGCACTGCGCACCGCGGCGATGACGATGGACAGCCGCCAGCACCATCGCAGGGCTTTGTTCTCTTGCCGCAGGGTGCGGAAGCCCAGCACCATCAGGATGCCGCCCAGCGCGGGCAGGAGCAGATCCAGATACAGGAAGTTGAAGGTGATGGTGGTCAGACCCATGCCCCACAGCACCAGCCACATGGCCTCGCGCCAGGGATTCACATCTGCCATGGCTGGCGGCAAACCAGAGGCGTCCTCACGCAGCAGCTGATCAAACCGCAGATCGTCACTCACAGAAGTCACCTCCCAACAGCCGCCGCAGCTTTTGCCGCAGGCGGTACAGCCGCCCCTCCACCGCACGCTCTGTCAGGCACAGCTCGGCGGCCATCTGGGCGGTGGACTGGCAGTAGTAGTATTTTCGATAGAACAGGCCACGCTCCTCCGGCAGCAGACCCGCGATAGCGGCCTGCCATGCCCCGAGACGCCCCGTGTCCCCGCTCCTGCCGCTCACGGCGCAGCAGCTCCTCCTCGGCGCTGCCGCCGGTGTGGGGAACGTCCTCCTCCAGCGGCGCGTCGGTCTGGGCGCGGCGGGCACGGTTCAGGGCGGCGTTGCGGCTCAGCACTGTCAGCCACGCTTTCAGCGTGCCCTTTTCACCGTCAAAGCTGCCCGCCGTCTGCCAGATCTTCAGGGAGATATCGGCATAGCACTCCTCCCGATCCCGCTCGTCAGTCAGGATGGGCCGCAGAACGTACCGGATCAGTGGCCCGTACTGCCGCAGAAGCGCGTGCAGCGCAGCCTCATCGCCGCCCGCGATCTTCTCCATCAATATGCGCTCGTCCACCCGTATCTCCCTCCCCTCCTGTTGTGTCTCTACTCTATACTACACCATTTTCGCCCAAAACCCACGGAAAATTTTTGTGGGGATAGAAAAATGCCCTGACGCGGCGCGTCAGGGCGGGGTTCTCTTTTCTATTCAGGTTGGAATGAAATACGCGGTGGCCTGAGGGCAGGCCGCCCTACGGAATGTCAAAATCGCCAGATTCCATGCCAGTTTTAGCTCATTTCATTTGCTCCAATGCGGCGCGGGCGGCGGACTGCTCCGCCTCCTTCTTGCTGTGGCCGGAGCCAAGGCCCACCACCTGACCGTTCAGCGTCACCGCCACGGCGAACACCTTGGCGTGATCCGGGCCGCTCTCGGACACCAGCTCATAGTGCAGCACCTGATTGGGCTTGCGCTGCACCAGCTCCTGCAATTCGGTCTTGCAGTCCCGGCGGCGGCTCTCCACCACCTGCTCCTGCTCCTTCTCCAGTAGGATACGGTGGATCAGGGCGCGAGCCTCGTCAATACCGCCGTCCAGATACACGGCGGCCAGCACCGCCTCTACCGCGTCCGCCAGAATGGACGGACGGCGGCGGCCGCCGCCGCTCTCCTCGCCCTTGCCCAGCAGTAGGAATTCACCCAGACGCAGGCTCTGCGCCACCTCGTGCAGACTTTCCTCGCACACCAGCGCGGCGCGGATACGGGTCAGCTCACCTTCCGGCAGGTCAGGATGCTTGCGGTACAGAAAGTCCGCCGACACGAAGCCCAGCACCGCATCCCCCAGAAACTCCAGCCGCTCGTTGCTGCTGATGCCCATGGTGCGGTGCTCGTTGGCGTAGGAGCTGTGGTACAGCGCAGCGCGCAGCAGCTGCTGATCCTTGAACTGATAGCCCAATCTTTGTTCCAATTGATGTAACGGTTCCATTCTCTCATCCCTTCCGGGCCGTCGCCCACAGGATCCGCCATGTGGGATCCCATGGGCGGTGGCCCAAAATCAATTCTCGAAAAGAAAACCCCACAATGTGGGGTTTTCTTTTCTATGTACAAGTATTTCACTCAATGTGGTTGCTGAGATAGCGGACGCAATCGCCCACAGTCTTGAGAGACTGCAGATCCTCTTCATCGATCTCGCCGATGTCGAATTCCTCCTCCATCGCCATCACCAGCTCCACCAGATCCACGGAATCCGCGCCCAGATCGTCCACAAAGGAACTATCCATGGTCACTTCGTCTGCATCAATGGCAAACTGCTCCGCGATCAGATCTTGCATGGTTTTGAAGATCGTCTCCGGTGTCATAGGAAGTTACTCCTCCTTTCAGATTGCATTATCTTGAAAAATAATACGGCAATCCTACTGGCCTGTCAATACTTTTTTCGTAAAATTATTTTGAATTATGCATTCAGCGTCATTTCGTCCACATGGGCGGCGATCTCGTCCACCAAGCCGCTGGCCGCCACCTCCCTGGCCTGACCGATGGCGTTTTCGATGGCCTCGTCATTGGAGGAGCCGTGGGCCTTGATGACCGGCTTGGAGATGCCGATAAAGGCGGTGCCGCCCACCTTGTTGGGGTCCAGCTGCGCCTTGAAGGCGTTCAGCCCCGGCAGCACCATAGCGCCCGCCAGCTTCGTCAGCAGGTTTTTCTTGAAGATGCCCTTCAGGCAGCTTCCGGCGTAGGAGCCGATGCCCTCGATGGTTTTCAGCATCACGTTGCCGGAGAAGCCGTCCGTCACCAGCACGTCGCAGCCGCCCTTGATGGCCTCCTTGGCCTCGATATTGCCGATAAAATTCAGCTTGGGCTGCTCCAGCAGCAGCGCCCGGGTCTGACGCTGGAGGTCGGTGCCCTTCTCCGCCTCCACGCCGATGTTGAGAAGGCCCACGCGGGGATTCTCGATCCCCAGCACGTGGCGGGCGTAAAAGCTGCCCAGATAGGCGAATTGCAGCAGGTACTCCGGCGTACACTCGGCGTTGGCGCCGCAGTCGATCAGCACGCAGCGTCCGGTGGTGGTGGGCATGACAGGAGCCATGGCGGCCCGGCGAATGCCCCGCACACGCTTGGTAATGAGGGTAGCGCCGGTCAACAGCGCGCCGGTGGAGCCGGCGGAGATAAAGGCGTCGCCCTTGCCGTCCCGCAGCAGGGTCAGGCCCACGCCCATGGAGCTGTCCTTCTTCCGGCGGAACACCGTGGCGGGATCGTCCTCCATGGTAACTTCCTCGGTGGTGGGCACGATATCCATGCCCTGAGGCAGCTCCTGTACGCCGCACTGGGCGAGCGCTTCCCGGATGGCGGTCTCGTCGCCGGTGAGGGTGATGTCCACGCCCCAGCGCTTCTGTCCCTGCAGGGCACCCTTGACGATGGCCAGCGGCGCGTTGTCGCCGCCCATGGCGTCTACGATGATCCTCATTGGGAAAGCACCTCCTCCCGAATTTCCTCGATGATGGCCAGCGACCGCTGGCTCAGCTCCGCGTTTTTGTTGCGCTTGCCCTTCACCCGGTGGTCAAGGGGCGGGATAATGCCGAAATTGATATTCATAGGCTGGAACTCCGCCACGGACTCGTTGCTGACATACAGACCCAGTGCGCCGATGGCGGTTTCTCTGGGAAAGTCGATGGGTTCCTTGCCCAGCAGACGCCGGGCCAGCTCCACGCCCACCAGAAAACCGCTGGCACAGGACTCTACATAGCCCTCCACGCCGGTCATCTGTCCGGCAAAGGCAATGCGGGGGTCGCTCTTGAGCCGGTAATACCGGTCAAGAAGCCGGGGCGAATCCAGATACGTATTGCGGTGCATGACGCCGTAGCGCAGGAACCGGGCGTCGTGAAGGGCGGGGATCATGGAGAACACCCGCTTCTGCTCCGGCCATTTCAGGTGGGTCTGGAAGCCCACCAGATTATAGATGGTGCCGTCGGCGTTGTCCTTGCGCAGCTGCACCACCGCGTAGGGATCGCGGCCCGTTTTCGGATCAGGCAGTCCCTTGGGCTTTAAGGGGCCGAACCGTAGGGTATCCTCGCCCCGGCGGGCCATGACCTCCACTGGCATGCAGCCCTCGAACACATTCTTATCCTCGAAGCCGTGGACTTCCGCCTCCTCGGCGGCGGTCAGCGCCTGCCAGAAGGCCAGGTACTGCTCCTTGTCCATGGGGCAGTTGATGTAGTCCGGCGTACCCTTGTCATAGCGGCTGGCGAAGTAGGCGCTGGTCATATCCACGCTGTCAAAGGCCACCAACGGCGCGGCAGCGTCGAAGAAATGCAGGGTATCGGTGCTGCCGAACAGCGCCGCCAGCTTGTCCGCCAGCGCGTCGGAGGTCAGCGGGCCGGAGGCGATGACCACATCGCCCTCCGGAATGTCCGTCACTTCCTCCGCCACTACGGTAATATTGGGGTGATTACGGATGGCTTCCGTCACCATGGCGGCAAAGCCGTGGCGATCCACCGCCAGCGCACCGCCGGCAGGTACCGCCGTGGCGTCGGCGCACCGTAGGATCAGGCTGTCCAACCGCCGCAGCTCCTCCTTGAGAAGTCCTACGGCGTTTTCCAGCCCTGCGCCCCGCAGAGAATTGGAGCAGCACAGCTCGGCAAAATCATCGGTCACGTGGGCGGGGGTGCGCTTGAGGGGCTTCATCTCCCGCAGCGTCACGGAAATGCCCCGCTGGGCCAGCTGCCACGCGCATTCGCTGCCAGCAAGACCCGCGCCGATCACAGTTACATGGTTCATTCCCCGCCGCCTTTCTCCGCCGCCTTTTTGGCAGTAGTCTTTTTGGTGGTGGCCGCTTTCTTTGTGGTGGTTTTCTTCGCCGTCGTGGTTTTCTTCGCGGCGGTGGTCGTCGTCTTTTTTGCCGCCGTGGTCTTGGCCGTCGTCTTTTTGGCAGCAGACTTCTTGGCGGGCTTTTCCTCGGCCGCAGGCTCCGCAGCCGTCTCAGCGGTGGTCTCGCCGCCCTCGGCGGCGGTGTCCTTCTTGCGGTGATAGCCCCGCTTGTCCTCCGGCAGGAAGTTGGCGCACTTCTCGTTGATGCAGAAGGGCTTGCTGAAGCCGCGGCCCGCCCGCTTGAACATGGTCTGGCCGCAGAGCGGGCAGTCCTCCTTGGTGGGCACATCCCACGTCATGAAATCGCAGGTGCGGTCGCCTTTTTTGTTGTTGGCGAACTCGCAGCAGTAGTAGGTATACTGCTTGCCGGAGGTCTTGCTGGTGCCGCTGCGCTTCATGAGCCGTCCGCCGCACTTGGGGCAGCGGCCCGGCATCTCCACCACCAGCGGCATGGTAAAGGTGCACTCCGGATAGCCGGGGCAGGCCAGGAACGGGCCGAACCGACCCTCCCGCTCCACCAGATTGTGGCCGCACACGGGGCACAGCTCATCGCTGACGGTGGGCTCGGGGCGGATATAGTCGCCCGCTTCGGCGTCGGTCAGGTGTTGGGCGAAGCCGTCGTCATAGAACTGGCGCAGCACCTGCTTCCAGGGCAGCTTGCCCTCCTCCACGTCGTCCAGACGCTGCTCCATGTTGGCGGTAAATTTCAAATCAGCGATATCGGAGAAATACTTCTCCATCCACGTGGTGACCGCCTTGCCCAGATTGGTGATATACAGGCACTTGCCCTCTTTCTTCACATAGCGGCGGTCAAGAATGGTGGACACCGTGGGCGCATAGGTGGAGGGACGACCGATGCCGTTTTCCTCCATGGCCCGGATCAGCGCCGCCTCGGTATAGTGGGCGGGCGGCGTGGTGAAGTGCTGTGCGGGCGCGAAGTCCTTCAGCGTCAGGGGCTCGCCCTCCTTCAGATCAGGCAGGGTGGGCTCCTTCTCCTCCTTGTCGTCGTCATCCCGGCTCTCCTCGTACACGGCGGTATAGCCGGAGAATTTCAGCTTGCTGGCGGTGGCCCGGAACAAATGCGCGTCGGCGCTGATATCCACGGACACGCTGTCATAGATGGCGTTGGCCATCTGGCTGGCCAGAAAACGGCTCCAGATCAGGCGGTACAGCCGGTACTGCTCCGCCGTCAGGTCTCCCCGGATGGCGTCCGGCGTCAGGGTCACATTGCTGGGTCGGATGGCCTCGTGGGCGTCCTGGGCCCCGGCCTTGGTCTTGTACTGTCGGGGCGCGGCAGGCACATAACCCTTGCCGTAGCGCTCCTGAATGAAGCCGCGGGCGTCGGCCTGCGCCTCGTCACTGATGCGCAGCGAGTCGGTACGCATGTAGGTGATCAGACCCACGGTGCCCTCGCCGGTGATATCCACGCCCTCGTACAGCTGCTGGGCGATGGCCATGGTGCGGCGGGGCGTCATGTTCAGCTTGCGTGACGCCTCCTGCTGCATGGTGGAGGTGGTAAAGGGCGGCGAGGGGGAACGGTTCTTGTCGGTGCGCTTCACCGACTTGACGGCGAAAGCGGCGCTGCGCAGCTCGTCCATGATGGCCTGCACATCCGCCTGGGTCTGGGGCTCGTATTTCTTGCCATTTTGGCCGTAATAATGGGCCTTAAAGGCCACTTTTTCCCCGTTTTCCAGCACTGCGTCCAGCGTCCAGTACTCCTGAGGCTGGAAGTCGGCGATCTCCTGATCCCGGTCAAACACCATGCGGGTAGCCACGCTCTGCACCCGTCCGGCGGACAGGCCCCGGCGGATCTTCTTCCACATCACCGGGGAGATCTGATAGCCCACCACGCGATCCAGCACACGGCGGGCCTGCTGGGCGTCCACCAGATCCTGATTGATGGCGCGGGGATGGGCGATGCTCTCGCCCACCACCTTGCGGGTGATCTCGTTGAAGGTGACACGTCTGGTCTTATCGTCCGGCAGGTTCAGCAGATGCTGCAAATGCCAGGAAATGGCCTCTCCCTCGCGGTCCGGGTCGGTGGCGAGGTAGACGGTATCGCTGGCGGCGGCGTCCTTTTTCAGCTGGCGGATCAGCTCCTCCTTGCCGCGAATGGGCTTATATTCAGGTTCAAAATCGTGTTCAATGTCCACGCCAAGGGTACTCTTGGGCAGGTCGCGCAGGTGGCCCATGCAGGCCGTTACCTGATAGTCAGGCCCCAGATACTTGCCGATGGTCTTGGCCTTGGCCGGAGACTCCACGATCACCAGATGCTTCTTGCTCATGCTTTTTTATTCCTCTTTGCTTCCTTCTAACTCAATTTCCGGCAGCTCCACGGTGCGCACAAAGCTGCGCGCCCCGTTCTGCGCCGTCCAGCCGCTGATCTCCAGCAGCGTCAGCGCGGGCAGCACCCGCTGAATGGGCAGGCCGCTGTCCTCCGCCAGCTGGTCGGACAGCTTCGGCTCATCTGTCCGCAATACTTGCAGCACGGTCTGCTGCTCCGTTGACAGCGCCGCCCACTCCTCTGCCGTCAGCCGGGGCAGAACGGGTGTCTGCTCCGCTTCCGGCGTATACGGATATTCCTCTGACTTTGGCGCTGGCTTTTCCGCCGCCGTTTTGGGTTCGCCCGCCATGCGGGGCAGCGGCGGCATAGGCGGCGCGGTACGCCGCAGCTTGTGGGGAAACCGGCTCTCGTACTCCGAGAGAATGTCTCCCGCGCAGGTGGCTAAGATCGCGCCCTCCCGGATCAGGCGGTGACAGCCGGCGCTGTTGGGCGCGTCGATGGGGCCGGGAACGGCGAACACGTCCCGCCCCTGCTCCATGGCGTTTTCGGCGGTAATCAGCGCGCCGGAACGCAGCGGCGCTTCCACCACCACGGCAGCTACACTTAGGCCGCTGAGAATGCGGTTGCGCATCGGAAAGCGCCACCCCTCCGGCTCTGTCCGGGGCGGGTACTCCGACAGCAGCACGCCGGTGGCGGCGATATCCTCGTACAGACGCCGGTTTTCGGCGGGGTACACCACGTCCACACCGCCGCCCAACACACCGCAGGTAAAGCCGCCGAACCGCAGCGCGCCGCGCATGGCCGCACCGTCGATGCCCTTTGCCATGCCGGACACCACCATAGCGCCCTGCTGGGTCAGCTCATAGCCCAGCTTTTCGGCACAGTGGACGCCGTAGGGCGTGCAGGAACGGGTGCCCACCACGGCCACCGCCGCTTCCTCGTCAAAGAGGGGCATAGCGCCCTTGCCGTACAGCAGCAGCGGCGGTTGATAGATGTTCCGCAGCCGGTCGGGGTACATGGCATCCGCCATGGTCACCAGAAAGATATCCTTCCGGGCGCAGTCCGACAGGATGCGGTCTGCCGCCGTCAGCGATTTGCTGTTCAGCAGCGCCGCCTGTTCCTTCTTCAGCCCCTCCACCTGCCACAGGGCTTCCTCGTCCGCGTAGTATATGTCCTCCGGAGAGGAAAAATGCTGCAGGAGCAGCAGCTTGCTGTGATCCGTCAGGCCCGGCAGCGTGGTCAGCCAGACCCAGTATTTCAACGCCGCCATGGCCCGCGCCTCCTCTCTGTGTTTACCGGTAGCTCTCCCACAGCAGCACGGCGGCGGCAATGGCCGCGTTCAGGGACTCGCACCGCTGCGACATGGGGATCTTGACGGTCTTCTGGCACAGGGCCAGCACCGCGTCGCTGATGCCCTGTCCCTCGCTGCCGATGACGATGGCGCAGCGATCCAGCGGCACGGCACGAACATCCTCCGTGTCCTGCCGCAGCGCCGTGCCGTACAGGGGCAGGCTGCTGCGCGTCAGCAGGCCGGGCAGCTGCGCCGCCTTCAGGCACCATACGGGGCGGCGGAACACCGCCCCCATGGAGGAGCGCACGGTTTTCACGCTCCACGGGTCGGCGCAGCCCTCCAGCAGCAGCAGGCCGTCAAAGTCAAAGGCATCCAGCGTCCGCAGGATGGTGCCCACGTTGCCGGGGTCCTGCACGCCGTCCAGCACCATGTAGCGGCTGCCGGGCAACGCTTCGGGAACGGCGGTCTCCGGCAGGGTCACGGTAAACAGTGCGCCCTGCGGGGACTTCATGGGGGAAATGGAGAACATTACATCCTCCGGTATCTCCACCGCCCGGACAGTCTCCGGCAGCGGCGGCAGCGGCACGTCGGCTGTGACGGCGATCTCCCGCACCGGGGCATGCCACTTGAGGGCTTCCGCCAGCAGCTTGGGACTGTCGCACAGATAGACGCCCTGTTCCCGGCGGTAGGCGGCGGAGGCCGCTAGCTTTTTCATATGAACCAGCAGCCCATTGCTGCGGCTGGTGATCTTTTCCACGGCTCCCGCCTCCTTTATGATTGGAATGGAAAGGCTGACCCGACAAGCCTTTGTCGGGTCAGCGGGGTAAGGTAAGGTGAACTTAACCGACTTCAGGCGCGATCAATAGAGCTTTGCACCAGCCGGAATGTGGGGATCGACCATCAGCAAATGCAGCTTTTCCTGTCCGTTTTCATGGTGAACCGCAGAGATCAGCATGCCGCAGGAATCAATGCCCATCATGGGTCTGGGCGGCAGATTGGTAATGGCGATGCAGGTCTTGCCCACCAGCTCCTCCGGCTCGTAATACTCGTGAATACCGCTCAGGATCACGCGATCCGTGCCGGTTCCGTCGTCCAGAATGAACTTCAGGAGCTTCGTGGACTTCTTCACGGCCTCGCAGGCCTTGATCTTTACAGCGCGGAAATCGGACTTGGAGAAGGTATCGAAATCCACGAAATCTGCGAACAGCGGCTCGATCTCCACGTTGGAGAAGTCGATCTTTTCCTCCGCCACGGGAGCGGCGGGAGCAGCCGTCTCGGCGGGCTTGTCAGCCTTCTTGTCGGTATCCAGCGGCTTCATGGTGGGGAACAGGATCACGTCGCGGATGGAGTCCGCGCCGCACAGCATCATGCTGCACCGGTCGATGCCGAAGCCCAGACCGCCGGTGGGAGGCATGCCGTACTCCAGCGCCATGACGAAATCATCGTCCATCATGTCGGCTTCCTCGTCGCCGTTGGCGCGCTTTTCCGCCTGTGCCTTGAAGCGCTCGTACTGGTCGATGGGGTCGTTCAGCTCGGAGAAGGCGTTGCCCATCTCGCAGCCGCAGATGAAGGCCTCGTACCGCTCGGTCAGGTGAGGATCGGCAGGGCTGCGCTTGGCCAGCGGGCTGACCTCCACGGGATACATGGTGATGAAGGTGGGCTGCACCAGCGTCTCCTCCACCTTCTGGTCAAAGGCCTCGTACAGGGCGTTGCCCCAGGTGTGGGACACGCCGTCCATATCTACGCCCACGCTCTTGGCCAGCTCCACGGCGGCGTCATCGTCGCCCTCGATGGCCATGAAGTCGGCGCCGGTGACGTTCTTCACCGCGTCAGCCATGGTGACGCGGGGCCAGCCGGGGGTCAGGTCGATGTCGTGGCCCAGCCACTGAACCTGATAGCCGCCGTGGATCTCCTTGCAAGCGCCGGAGAGGATGGCCTCCAGAATATCCATCATGCCGTCCAGGTTGGTATAGGCCTGATACAGCTCACAGGTGGTGAATTCGGGGTTGTGCTTGGTGTCCATGCCCTCGTTGCGGAAGATACGGCCCACTTCGTACACGCGCTCCAGACCGCCCACGATCAGCCGCTTCAGGTGCAGCTCGGTGGCGATGCGCATATACATGTCAATATCCTGCGCGTTGTGGTGGGTGATGAAGGGGCGGGCGTTGGCGCCGCCGGCAATGGGGCTCAGCACGGGGGTCTCCACCTCCATGAAGCCCAGAGAGTCCAAATAGCGGCGCAGATAGGACACGAACTTGCTGCGGATCTCGAAGTTCCGCTTGCTTTCGGGATTCATGATCAGATCCACATAGCGCTGGCGATAGCGCACTTCCTTGTCGGTCAGGCCGTGGAACTTCTCCGGCAGGGGACGCAGGGACTTGCTCAGCAGAATGATCTCATGGGCGCGGACGGACATTTCGCCCCGCTGGGTACGGAACACCTCGCCGATAACGCCCACGATATCGCCGATATCGTACTTCTTGAAACGGTCATAGTTATCCTCGTCCATCTCGTCCTTGCGGGCGTAGATCTGGATACGGCCGGACTTGTCCTGCATGTCGCAGAAGGACACCTTGCCCATGCCGCGCTTGCTCATCAGGCGGCCCGCCACACGGACGGGAGTGCCCTCCAGCGCGTCAAAGTTATCCTTGATATCCTGCGCGTGATGGGTCACGTCAAACTTTGTGATCTGGAAGGGATCGCGGCCCTCGTCCTGCAATGCCTTCAGCTTGTCGCGGCGGATCTGGAGCAGTTCGCCCAGCTCCTGCTGTTCGCTGGTGTTGGTCACATTGGTATTTTGCTCTGCCATAACGGCCTCCTTATCTCATCAGCCTCGATCGCTGATCGAGGGGGTTATCGTTCAATACTGTCCACACGGTAGTGGATGGCGCCGCGAGGCGCCTCCACAATCACTTCGTCGCCCGCCTTGCGGCCCATCAGGGCTTTGCCGAAGGGAGAGTCCTCGCTGACTGCGCGGCTCATCACATCGGCCTCCTGAGAACCGACGATCTTATAGGCGGGCAGCTGTTTTCGCGTATCCAGATTGGTGACGATGACCTTGCAGCCGATGGAGATCTTGTCAGAGTCCATCTCCGCCTCGTCCACGATGACGGCGTGCAGCAGGATATCCTCCAACTCGGCAATGCGGGAATAGAGCTTGCCCTGCTCGTTTTTCGCCTCGTCATACTCGCTGTTTTCGCTCAGGTCGCCGAAGCCGCGGGCCTCTTTGATCAGTTCCGCCACCTCGTCGGCGCGGGTCGTTTTGCTGTAATCCAGCTCCTGCTTCAGCTCGTCATAACGGGCCTGGCTCATCTTGAATTCTTTTGCCATGCTGCACATTCCTTTCTATTGCGTCCCTCTGATAGATATCTACCATAGGGTATACTTATTATATAAATACAATACGTTACGTTGCATTATAGTGAGTTTCCGGCCACCTGTCAAGCGTTGGGTGCAATTGTTTTTACGCGAATTTGCTCTTTTTTGATCTCTCCCGTCTCAAAAAGCACCGCCAGAAGCTGTTCCGACACCGGCCACGGCTCCAGCAGCCCCTCCGGCAGCGCATAAGCTATCTGCTGAAAGCGCTGACAATCCTGCCCCAGACAGATGACCTCACCCTGCGGCATGCCGGAAAAGGACACCGTTACCGCAGGCTCCCCCACCCGTCCGGTACACAGGCCGAAGCGCTGCCGCAGCTGCCGGGCCAACTCCTCGCCGCCCCGCTCCACCTCCAGCGCCAGATACCGCACCCGGCCCGCCAGCACCGCCGCCGCCCGGTACACGGCGGGTGACACGTATTCTGCCCGCAGCACGGCGGTTTTGCGCCGCAGATCCCCCTGCATGTCCAGCAATTGGGGCAGCAGCGCCAGCCGCAGGCCCTCCACGGCCACGCCGTGCAGACCGTACCGCTCCGCTTCCGCCGTCAGGGAGGATGGAAGCACGCACCGCACGATCCCCTGCCGCCGCAGCCGCCGCAACAGTCGGCCACGGCGGTAAGCCGCCAAAAAGCCGCTTCGTGGCAGGACGGCCACGGCAAACCACACGCCGCCGATCTGCCGCATGGTCAGCGAGGCACGACCTCCCTCCATCACATAGCCATACATAACAAAACACCTCTGCACCAGTATATGGTACAGAGGTGTTTTTTATCGCATTAGCCGTAATACTGCCAGCCGGTCAGATAGTTCAGGGGATCGATCCACGAATTGTTTTCAATGATGCCGAAGTGCAGGTGGGGGCCGGTGGAATTGCCGGTATTGCCGGAATAGCCGATCACCTGTCCCTGCGTCACCTGCTGATCCGTGGAAACATTATAGCCGCTGAGATGGCCGTACAGGGTGGAGTTACCGTTGCCGTGGCTGATAATGATGCAGTTGCCGTAGCCGCCGTTCCAGCTGGCCCAGGTGACAGTGCCGGACTTGGCCGCCAGCACCGGCGTACCCATGGGGGTGCCGATATCCACGCCCTTGTGGTTGGTGCTGCCGATGCCGCCGGGGGATTGGCGGCCGCCGAACATAGAGGTGATCCAGCGAATGCCGTTGCAGGGCCAGATGTAGCCGCCCACGGTGCCCGCAATATCGTTCAGACCCAGCTCACGGGCCTTGGCCTCTGCCGCCGCCATCAGGTCGTCCAGTGCTTCTTCCTCCGCCTTGATGGCGTCGTACTCCGCTTGCTTGCCTTCCTCGGTCTTGATGTACTCCGCCAGCAGCCGCATACTCTCGGAAATTTCGCCCTCCAGCTCCTTCTTGGAGGCGGTCAGGGATTCGTTCTGTTCCTCCAGCGCCGCCTTGTCGTCGGCCAGCTGCTGCCGGGTATCCCGCAGGTTCTTTATGACCTGCTGGTTATACCGGACGATCTCGTTGATAAAGTCGATGCGGCTGACCAGATCGGAGAAGCTGGTGGCCTTGAACAGCACCGACCAGTAGGAGATGGTGCCCTGCTCCTCCTCGCTGCGGATCTGCTTGTGAAACAGCTCGGTTTGCTGCTTCTCCAGCGCCTCGTTGGCGGCGATGCTGCGGGTGGTGACGTCGATCTGCTCCTCCAGCAGATTGATCTCCGCCTGCAAAGCGGCGTTCCGCTGATCCAGCAGGTTCTTCTGCTGCTGGGTGTTGGCCTTCTGGTTCTTGATGTTGTTCAGCTGGTTCTTCAGGTCGTCCATTTCCTTGCGCTTGTTGTTGATCTGATCCTGAAGATCCTGATACTCCTTGCGGATGGCGTCGGCGTCGTCCTTTTTCGAATCCGTCGTCTTATCCTCCGCCTTCGTATCGGTTGTGGTGGTCTCCGTTTTGGTGGTATTGGTTTTCGTTTCGTCGGTTTTGGCCGCGCCGTCAGACGTGGTGGTGCCATAGGCCACCGAGGGCAGCAGCGTCGCCGTCAGCAGCAGCGCGCACAGCAGCGCCGCCAGACGTTTTCCCATCATGGAACGTTTCATAGAATGTCCTTTCCTCCGGTGCGAAGCGTCTTGCTCCGCGTGCTTGGTCATACCTTCAGGAAGCGGCGGATGGCCATCAGACTGCCGCCCACGCCGATGAGGATACCGGCTCCGGCAAAGATGCCCGCCACCGGCTGCCAGATCTGCAGGAAGGGCACGACCTCCAGCAGCTGCATGGTGTCGGAATTGCTGATGCCGTTGGCCATGGCGCTGTACAGCAACCATTGCAGGCCGAAGGCGATCACCGCGCCGAACAGGCCCAGCAGCAGGCCCTCGAACACGAAAGGCCAGCGGATGAAGCCGTCGGTGGCGCCCACCATTTTCATGATGGCGATCTCCTCCCGCCGGTCAAAGGTGGTCAGCTTGATGGTGTTGGAGATGATAAACAGCGACACCATCAGCAAAATGGCGATCAGCGCAATGGAGATCGCACCCGCCACGTTGCGGATCGTGATGAAGCCGTTGGAGATCACCTCGTCAGCCCGCACCTCGTCGATGCCGGACACGGCCTCCACCAGTGCTTTCGTCTCTGCTATCTTATCCGGATCGGTGAGATGGATCACATACCGGTGGCGGAACACCTCCGGCTGAAGATCCTTGTACATGTCGTCCTCGTCGTACTCCGCCACATAGGCGTCGCGGGCCTCCTGCCGGGAGACGAAGGTACAGTCGGCCACATTGTCCACCTTTTCCAGATCGGACTGCAGCGCCTTGGCCTTGCTTTCGGTCAGTGAATCGTCCACGAACGCCACCATGGCGTTCTCCTTTTGCAGATCCGCCAGATTCTCATTGGCGTTGTAGGCCACAAGTGAGAACGTGCCCATGATCAGCAGACACGCCACCGTCACGCCAATGGCGGCAAAGGACATGAACCCGTGGGAGAACATGCTGCGGGCGCCCTCTTTGAAGAAGTAGCCGAAGTTTTTCATTGCTGCGCCACCCCCTCATATGTACCGGTGGCGTCGCCCGCCACACGGCCGCTTTCCAGATAAATGACCCGCTTGTTGAAATGGTTCACCAGTCCCCGCTCGTGGGTCACCACGATGACGGTGGTGCCCAGCGCGTTGATGCGCTCCAAAAGCGTCATGATCTCCAGCGAACGGGCCGGGTCAAGGTTGCCGGTAGGCTCGTCGGCCACGATGGTGCTGGGATTGTTCACCAGCGCGCGGGCCACGGAGACACGCTGCTGCTCGCCGCCGCTGAGCTCGTCGGGATAGTTGCTCTCCTTCCCTTTCAGGCCCACCAGCTCCAGCACGTAGGGGATGCGGCTGCGGATCTCTCTGGGCGACGCGCCCACAGCCCGCATGGCCAGCGCCAGGTTGTCAAACACCGTCCGGCTGGCGATCAGGCGGAAGTCCTGAAAAATCACGCCGATGGTGCGGCGCATCAGGGGCAGCTGCTTTTCCTTGATGCGGCTCATGGAGAAGCCGTTGACCATCACCCGCCCGCCGGTGGGCACGATCTCGCCGGTCAGCATCTTGATAATGGTGGACTTTCCGCTGCCGGAAGGCCCCACCAGAAACACAAATTCACCGTCATCTATCTGAAATGAAATGCCGCGAACGGCCTTCGTGCCGTTCTCATAGGTTTTTTCCGCGTCCTTCAATCGAATCATGGCACACCCTCAAATCCTTTAACATGCAACATCTTGTGGCAAAAAACCACTGTCTGTTACATTATATATAAATCTGCGGCAAATGGCAACAGGAAAACCGTGAATTTTCGGTAAAACCCGCCGCCAAAGTATGCCATTATTGTTATAGACAACCAAAACCGCCAAAATGTTCCCGCGATTTGCAAAAAAATGGCTGCCCTTTTGAAAAGGGCAGCCATTTTTAAAGATTTCATGCCAGCAGTCTTATGCTTCAATGCCGCGGCTGGTGAGGTATTTCTTCACCATCAGCGCTACCTTAAAGGTAATGGCATCGTCAAACTCCCGCAGATCAAGGCCGGTCAGCTTTTTGATCTTCTCCAGCCGGTACACCAGCGTATTGCGGTGGACAAACAGCTTGCGAGCCGTTTCGGACACGTTCAGGTTGTTCTCGAAGAACTTATAGATGGTAAACAGCGTCTCCTGATCCAGCGCGTCGATGGGGTTCTTCTTGAACACCTCCTGCAGGAACATCTCGCACAGGGTGGTGGGCAGCTGATAGATCAGACGGCCGATGCCCAGATTCTCGTAATTGATGACATAGCGCTCGGTATCAAAGACCTTGCCTACCTCGATGGCAATCTGCGCCTCCTTGTAAGCCTTGGCCAGCTCCCGCAGATGCTGAGCCATGGTGCCGATGCCCACGAACACGCTGCTCTCGCCGTCGATGCGCAGAGCTTCCTCGATCCGCAGGGCTACCTTTTCCAGATCGGCAGAAGTAGCGTTCTTGTCCAGCTGATGGATCAGTACCACGTCCTGCTCGCCTACGCTCAGCACAAAATCGTTCTGCCGGTCGGGGAACAGGCTCTGCACCAGATCCAGCGGTGCGGATTCCAGCCGGTCGTCCACCGGGCGAACCACAAATACGCCGCGGTTCACCTCGGCGGCCACATGCAGCTCCTTGGCCCGCATGTAAATGTCGCTGATGAGGATATTGTCGGAGATGATGTTCTTCATGAAGGAGCCCTTGTCGTGCTTCTCCTCATAATAGCTCTTGGCGGAATTCAGCGCCACGGCAGCCATGGCGCATACGGTGCGGCCAATGCCGTCATCACCGCTGGCGAACACCGCATAATCAAAGTGGCCGCCCCAGCCAGGCAGTGCCTTAAAGGTCTTGCCTTCCAGCGGCACGCACTCGCCGTCGGCCTGCTGGATGGTCTCTACATATTTGCTCCACTTCTTGCCGATCCCCGTCAGCTCGCTGCACGCGATAACGGTTCCCTCGGCATCGATGACCCCAATGGTGCGGTCGGTGGTCTCTTTGAATTGCAGCACTACATTCTGAAAAATTCTACCGGACATGACGCGCCCTCCTGCTCTCTCTCGAAGCGCCACCTGATTTTGTGCAATTTGCCTTGTGCAAACTGCCAAGTGGTTACCAGTATTATATCGTCATAATCACGGTTTTGCAAGCATTTTTTTATCTTTCTCACAAAAAAAGCAGAAATTCTTTTGGCGCTTTGTCGATATGCTTATAGCATGCAGGCGCTTCGCACCGCTGCCAGCTCCTCCGGAGACAATTCACGGCACTGTCCGGGCAACAGCGTATCCTCCAGCTGCAGCGGCCCCATGGACAGCCGCTTCAGGTAGCGCACCGGCTTGCCCCGGCTGGCCAGCATCCGCTTCACCTGATGGAACTTCCCCTCCCGCAGTGTCACAAGGCAGGCGTCGCCGCCCAGCGGCTTCAGCTTGGCGGGCAGGCATTGCAGGCCGTCCTCCAGCAGCAATCCGGCAGCGAAGGCTTCCGCGTCCGTCGTGTCTGGCACGCCATCCACCTGGGCGTAATACACCTTGTCCACGTGGTGCTTGGGGCTGAGCAGCCGGTGGGTCAGCTCGCCGTCGTCGGTCAGCAGCAGAAGGCCCTCGGTGTCCTTGTCCAGCCGTCCCACCGGGGCAAGACCCCGGCGGCGGAGAGACTCCGGCAGCAGCTCCATCACTGTGGGCTGGTGTTTGTCCTCGGTGGCGGTCAGCACGCCGGCAGGTTTATGCAGCAGCAGATACGTATACCGCTCGCCGCTGACCGGTACGCCGTCCACCGTGATAGCCGCCGTCTCCGCCGACACCTTTACATCCGGCGCCGACGCCGGTACGCCGTCCACCAGCACCCGGCCCTGCCGCAGCAGCTCCTTCACCTCGCGCCGGGACGCGATCCCCCTGTTGGCAATGATCTTATCCAAACGCTCCATAGCCGCCTCCTGCTTGATAATTGGGTTCAGTATAGCATATCTTTCCCGGTTTGGGAATATCCATCAACAAAGGAGTTGATGCAAACCATGCGAGTGATCCATATTACCCGGCGGCGAATGGCGCTGATGTCGCTGGCTCTAGGACTGGTGATCGGTTCGGCGCTGCTGCTGGCGGGCTGCTTCGGCGGCGACAAGGAGACAGAGGTCATCACCGCCGCCACCAATGAGGAACGGGTGGCCTATCTGGAAGCTCTGGGCTGGCAGGTGGAGCCGCAGCCCATCGAAACGCTGGATCTCCAGCTGCCGGAAAAGCTGGAGGGTGAATGGGACGCCTACGCCAAGCTGCAAAAGGGGCAGGGGCTCCCCTTTTCCGACTTTGCAGGGCAGGCGGTGAAGCGCTATACCTACACCGTTACCAACTATCCGGAGATCCCACAGGGGGTGCAGGCCAACCTGTACCTGTGGGGCGACCAGATCATCGGCGGCGATGTGATCTTCACGGGACAGGGCGGCTTCCAGACGGATCTTGCATTCCCCAAGGCATAAGGACACAAAAAAAGAAAGGCCTTACGGCCTTTCTTTTTTATGTGTCAACTTCGATTACTGCTCGATCTCGATGACGACGCCGGAACCGACGGTACGGCCGCCCTCACGGATAGCGAAACGCAGACCCTTCTCGATAGCGATGGGGGTGATCAGCTCGACCTTCATGTCGACGTTATCGCCGGGCATGCACATCTCAGTGCCTTCGGGCAGGGTGATGATGCCGGTCACGTCGGTGGTACGGAAGTAGAACTG
>OGPK01000688.1_pt1 | contig 32292 bp, 23 predicted proteins | sample 1552921 | NCBI WGS metagenome assembly OGPK01 (sample SAMEA2580264, study PRJEB22360) | human gut metagenome | biome: human gut; feature: human-associated habitat; material: faeces | place: Denmark | collected 2008/2010 | reverse complement strand
TGATTCATCTGCTGAATGATCGTATGCGTATATTCGGAAGAATTTTCAAAAATTGAGGTATTTGTAAATCGCATAGAAACGCCCGTAACGACAACAACGGCACTGAGAATCAGTACCGCCACTGTAGCAAAAATAACACTCTGTATGCTGTTGAATCTTCCAATAAACCACGCTGAAAGATTTTTCTTTTTCATTTACGCTTCTCCCTTGCATATTCTGTAGGTGTATATCCCGTCATCTTTTTGAATGAGATTCCAAAATAATGAGGATCTGAAAAACCAACTTTTTCCGCAATCTCATAGTTCTTCATTGTTGTCTTTTCAAGGAGTTCTTTTGCTTTCTCCATTCTGGTTCGAATCAAAGCCTCTGTGAATGTTTCTCCTGTTTCATCTTTAAAGATCGTGCTGAAGTAACTGGTACTGATATTTAAATAAGAACAGATACTGTTCAGGCTGAGATCCGGCTCCATATAATTCTTCTGTATGTAGTCAATCGCCAGTCGGGCCTGTCTTTCACTGCTGGAGGTATTCATCTCTGACAGAATTGCAAAAATTCTGTCTGTATGTTTCTGTACGACTTTGCATGCATCTTCAAAAAACTTCTGGTCGGTTACCTGACGCAGCAATTCATCTCTGCCTTCCCTGATTCTGTCCATATCTGCCGATACGTCTTCGCACGCGTTGTCCATAGTTCGGATAACCTGCTGCAGATACATACATGCACGGCTCTTTTCCATAAGTGCCTGACGAATTGCAGTTTCAATATCGTAAAGGATCCGATCCACCTGTTCTTTCTGTCCGGTTTTCATTGCTTCTTTCAGTTCAGACAGGTTCTCATCGATCGCAATTTCCTGCACCGGATGTTGTTCTTCCATGTCGATAAGAAGGTTTCCGCCAAGCAGATATCGATACTGTAACGTCCGTTCTGCCATATCATGCGACTGTACCAGTTCTTCCGGCTTTTTTACCCACTTACCAATTCCCATAGAGACATCAAAGCCCATAACTTCTTTGGTCTTTTGCTGAATCTCCAGACAGATTTCTTTTGTTTTGACAGTAAAATTACGACTCCAGTTTTCCCGGAAAAGAATACATACACGATTGCTGCCCTCCTGATAGGCAATTCCTGCATTTTCCCTGGTTACGATCTCATCACTGATGTTAAACAACACAAACGCCATCAGTGCACTTTCCTGTTGTTTTTCTGTATCCAGCTGATACATTCCCGAATATAGATCTATATCGAACAATGCAACACGATAGGCTGCTGCTGAAATATCAATTCCCATATCCTCAAGACGTTCAATGCTCGCATTCACATCCGTCGTACAATTTACAAGCGCTTCTATATTTTTTGACCGGATCATCTGCTTATTTTTACGGTACTTTTCCGAATTTTGGGCCAATACATCCATTTTAGTTTTTTCAAGACGCTGTTGTTCCACTTTTTCCTTCATTTTTTCAATTACTTCGGTAAGTTCTGTCGCTGTCACCGGCTTTAGCAGATATTCACTTACTCCATACTTAATTGCCTTTTTTGCATATTCAAATTCTCCGAACCCGCTAAAAATCACAATTACAATTTCCGGATAATTATCATGCAAAAAACTGCTCAGTTCCATTCCATCCATATATGGCATCAATATATCCGTCAGTACAATATCCACCGGATGTTTCTTAATAAATTCTACTGCCTCTTTGCCGTTTTCACAATCTCCGACCAGTTCGCAGTCAATGCCCTTCCAGTCAATGTTTTCTTTGATTGCATCTCGAACAAGGATTTCATCATCTACTAGTAAAATGCGGTACATACAGTTTGTTTTCCCCCTGCTGATAAAATAACGTTTCCCGTTTTTGCCTTCTGGTAATTCAGTTTACAGACAGAAAGATACTCCTCATATGATAGTTACAGAATTTCTCCCACTGTCTACCATATAAGGAGCATCTTAGATCATATGCTTATTTATTTGAGAATATCTTCATAGCCTCATAAGCATTTTTCTTCATGGCTTTCATTCCCCAATCTACGATATCATGATAGTAAACCGGAATTTCCTTGCCCTCTTCCTGAAGTAAATAATGCATCTTATATTTCTTGCCCTGGTGAACAATCGGCATTTCTTTAAATGGAAGTTTGCTCTCTACACCAGTTCCGCCGGCTTTTGCCATATATGTATAGTAGTTGATCTTTCTTACACCACGGGCGATGACTTTCTTGTAGTCTTCTTCACTGACACCGGAACCACCGTGCATAACAAGTGGAATATCTACTCTCGCTTTAACATTCTCAAGTACAGACATATCGAGCTTCGGCTTGGTCAGATACAGACCATGTGCTGTTCCAAATGAACAAGCCAGTGCATCAATACCTGTTTCATTAACAAATGCTTCTGCCAGTTTCGGGTCTGTATAGATTTTCTTCGGCTCATCGCCTGTCGGGATTCCGTCATCATGTCCCAATCCAAGTTCTCGTTTGCCAAGCGTACCAATCTCTGCTTCTACGGACGCACCCTTTGCATGTGCAAGTTTGACTGCGATCTTAGTGTTAGCCACATTCTCTTCATATGGAAGAGCCGAGCCATCAAACATAACAGATGTAAATCCAATATTTAATGCCTGGTCAAGATATGCAAGTGTTTCGCCATGATCTAGGTGAACACATACCGGAACTTTAGCTGCTTTGGCTCTTTCGATCATGATTGGTCCGATCACACTGATCGGCATCATTGGCTCATGTACTTCCGCATGCATAATGATCACCGGTACATTTAACTCTTCTGCCGCACCAATAACAGCCATAATACTTTCAAGGTTTGGTGTATTAAAAGATCCTACAGCACATTTCTTAGCCTCTGCAAGCTGCAGGATCTCAGATAACGTTACGAGCATTTTGTAACTTCCTTTCTGTCCACTTCGGACTACAACAGTATGTTAAGATTATAACACAATATAAAAATATTGTGAAGAGTTCCAGTCATCTTATTTTTTTAAAATAAGTGCGATAAATTTGAGATCTTCTTTGCCATCATTCAGAAGTCCGTGTCCTTCTCCATCATCACAAAAGACGACATCTCCTGCTTTTACCGGATACTTCGTACCATTATCATTATAAATTCCGGTTCCGGCCAAAATATAATAGGTTTCTGATTCTCCTTCATGTACATGAAAAGCAAGATCACTGCCTTCAGGCATAACAACTTCTGTATACATTCTGCAGTGTGCTCCCAGCTCTTTATCATAAAGAAGTGCATTTTTCTTTAAAATGCCTGAACCTTCGCCGGTTAATTCTTCAATTTCAATTTCTGATCTCGCGATTTTTGCCATAATTATCTCCTATTTCTTCTCAGGTCAAGCCATTCTACTTCTTCTTTTGTAAGTTTAATATCCAGTGCCTGTGCATTGCTTTCGATTCTGCTTGCTTTTCTGGCACTGACAAGAGGAAATACTTCAAAATCCTGATTCATGATCCACGCAAGTGCAATCTGAGGTACCGTGCAATTTTTTTCTTTTGCCAGCTGCTCGGCTCTTGCAAGACGTTCAAAATTCTCAGGATAACAATATCCTTTCACTGCATTCGGATCCAGGATTTTCTTTGCCCCCTCCATATCATTGCTTTTGACCAATCCCGCAAACATTCCTCTTCCAAGACTGGAATATGCAAGAACCGGAATCTGATTATCACGATACCATGCCCGCGCTTCCGCATTCGACGGACCGGAAATCGTCACACATCCCGGGCCGCCGCCCCAAGGATCTCCGATCTGATCACAGAGTCCGAAATTTGGGCTTGATACAGAAAATGGAACAAGTCCATGTTCTGCTGCATAACGATTAGCTTCTGCGATTCTCTGGTGTGTCCAGTTTGATCCCCCAAATGCACCAATCTTTCCTGCTTTATGATATTCGTTTAAAATTTCTACCATCGGCCCTGGTTCAACCTTCAGGTCATCTCTGTGCATCAGATAAATATCTATATAATCTGTGCCCAATCGTTCAAAAGACTGTTCAATATCATGTTTCAGATCTTCCGGAGTCACTCGGTCTCTCCCACCATATGGATGGCATCCTTTGGAAATGATCACGACTTTTTCTCTGTTTCCACGGTTTTTGAGCCAATGCCCCAGAGAGGCCTCACTCAATCCATAATTTTCAGCTGTATCAAAAGTCGTAATTCCCTGTGCATAAACCTCATCCAGCAATTCATCTGCATCTTCCCCCTGAATCATTGACGGTATCGCACATCCAAAAATGATCTTCGATAATGGTTTTGTGACATATTTTATTTCCTGGTATTTCACTTCAGCTTTCCTGCCTTTTGTTTTTATTTTTCAAATAATTTTATATTTACCTGATATTCAACAGATTCACCCGGGGTTAAGAATTTCAGCATACCAGTCTTTCTCATGACATCTCTTCCATCCGGATAGCAGTTTCCACATTCCAGACCAAGAACATAATCACGTACCCCCATCATCTTCCATTCTACAAATCCATCCAGTTTGGAAGCGTCAAAGCTGATTTCCAGTCCAACATTTAATTTAGGCTGATAAATACTTGCTTTTCCATCGGATCCTTCAAATTTATGATAATAACATCTTTCCTGATAATTGCCCTGTGGTTTTTCCATATGCATCCAGTTTGCAATATCTTCTTCCGCATGAGCATCTCTTGCTTTTACTTCTACGGAAGGAATCTTAATCTCACTTTCTTCATCAAGGAGCGGATATCCCATATTCATATGATACAGAATCTCCATCGGTTCCGTTTTGCTTCCTGTATTTTCGATCTTATCCTGAATGGAAAATATATTTTCTTCTTTGGAAATTTTTACAGTTCTTGTCAGAACCAATTTTCTTCCAAAGATCACTTCGTCTTTTGTCACTGAATGAATGCGGATCTCTTTTTCATTCTCGTCCCAGTAACTGTGTGCACATGGCTGATTTGCAATGGAACCATGAAGTGGAAGTTCTTCTCCATCATCTGTACATGGTGTTCCAACAGCCTGAAGACCACAGGTAGTTAAAAAACCTGCTGTAAATGACTGCAGCCAGTTTGAACCTGTTTTATCATAATATGCAGGAGCTACATAACCACATGGGGAAAAATAACTCATGTTAATGCCTTTATAACGAAGTCTTGTAATATCACCATTTCTGTCCGGGGAAAGTGTCAGCTCAAGGCCTTTTCCGTTCGTTGCCTCATAAAGGCGCATCCCGTCTCCCTTGCCTCCAACCAGGCGATGTTCCTCAACTCCACTGATCTGTGTTTCATGTCCAATATAAGGATTCATTGTAATCTCCTTTCCAGATAACACTTTATCATCACAGAAGCCGCCCGTTTACACGAGCGGTCTTACTGCCTGATATACTTTCGCATATCTTTCAAAGATATGCATGTATTTTTCATGCATTTCCTTTCTTGGAAGGTATTCCACGGTTTCTTCTACCATATGTTCAGCCGCATCATTCAAGTCTTTGAATACTCCTGTGGCAATACCTGTCAGCATAGCACTGCCAACTGTACCTGCATCAACTGTTTTGAGTGCTGTAATCGGTACATTCAGCATGTCTGCTTTCATCTGCATCCATTCTCCTGACCTTGCACCGCCACCGGTTGCATTAAGCTTTTTGAATTTACATCCAGATTTCTTCAATGCGCTGGTGTTCACCAGCATTTCATAAACAACCCCTTCCATGCAGCCTCGATAAATATCTGCTACAGTCGTGTCTGTGGTAAGTCCAAGAATTGCTCCTTTGGATCCTGTGTCCATATAAGGTGTTGCCGCTCCGGCAAAATGAGGAAGAATCAACAGATTGCTTGGATTTTCTTCACCGCGCTCTGTTGCATATTTCTTTTCGAGATATTCATTCACTGAAAGGTCTCTGTCTGCTGCTGCTCTTTTTTCATCTTTTGCAAGATTATCCACACACCACTGAATCAGTGCCCCGCCGGTATAGGAAAAAGCATAAGCAACATATTTTCCGGGGATCACATATGGTACAATGGAAAAATATCCATCGTACATTGCATCTATATCCGGAATCGAATCATAAATTGGAGTTACACATTCAACAGTTCCTGCGCCGTCTACTGCAACAGAAGAATCAAATGCACCGGCTCCAATTGCCGCAGATACCTGATCATGACTGATCGATACAATATGTGTGGACGGTGCCAGGCCAGTTTTCTCTGCTGCCTCTGCTGTGATCACTCCGGCATCTGTACCTGTCGGTACCGTCTTTGACATTTTATTCACATCAATGCCGGCTACTTCAAAGATTTCCTTACTCCAGTCAAGTTTCTTAATATCAAATGCCATAGTCCTGGTAGCCAGGGAATAATCAATCTGGCGTTTTCCAGTCAGATGATATACTACATAATCTTCCATCAGGAATATGTATGCAGCTGCATCGTAAATCTCAGGCCTGTTTTTTTTGATCCACATCATTTTAGAAATACTGTACATCTGATGTGCTCGCAGACCGGTGATTCCGGCAAGTTCACGCGCACCAAATTTTTCTGTCAAAGCTTTGCATTCTTCTTCTCCACGTGGATCTGTATAAAGCATGGCTGTATGAAGTGGTTTACCATTTTCATCTGTCATAACAAAAGTTTCTCCGAAACTGGTCACACCGATTCCGGCAATGTCCGGATATTCTTTTGCCATTTCTGCGACTACTGCATAAACCCCATCCATGATTGTAGATACATCTACTTCATGTCCGCTGACGTTTCTGCGGACCGGATAATCTTTGTATGCTTTATTCAGATATCTTCCCTGTTCATCAAATACCGTACATTTACAACCAGTCGTTCCTATATCCAATCCTGCAATTTTCATATCATTCGCTCCTAGTCAATATCTACCCATTCATATCCCAGATATGTAGTAAATGCTTCTTTTAAGATGTCTTTCATATGTCCGACACCTACACATGTATGATGTTTAAATCCACCTCTTGCAAGACGGATCATCTTGTCTTCCATATTCGGGATCTGACATACACCAGCGCATCCAAAATATGCATCTTCGATCGGATCATCTGTAAATTCTGCCTCTGATGCATAGATCTTGATCTTACCATCTACTGTCAGGCAGTTAGAAATTGTGGTTTTGAATGGACGAATTCTTCCCTCATTGGTTCCCCAGCCACTTCCTGGATCTCCTTTATCAAACATCTTATGAGAAGTAACGGTTCCTTTCTTTGTCATCAGGCTCTGTGCACAGGAACCACAGTGGAAGAGGATCAGCTTGTCTTCTGCATCTCCATAGTTATTGTTCCAGTCAAGTACTGCTGTCGGCTGTTCGCTTGCCAGCTGCATAGCACGCATGGAAATTGCAGATGTCAGGTCAATCTCGCAGGAAGTAGCAATTCCACGGTCATTCAGTTCAGACAGGAGTACACACGGACATACGCGGAGGATTGTCTCCATTTCATTCCAACAACGGATTGCAAGTGCATCCAGATGATATTCCTCAACATATTCATCAATAACAACAGAGATCTTGGAAAGCATGATCTTCTTGTCTTCCGGTACATTCGAGAAATCTGTGTAATTTTCCAGGCGTTCCTTCTTTGCCAGTACGACCGGATCGTTATCCTCTTTTGCATTTACTTTGAAGAATACTTCAGAAAGGTCAAATGCTTCTACCGTAATACCATTTTTCTGTAAACCAATCTCATCAAAACGTGTAGTCTTGAATGCTGTAGTTCTTGCTCCGATGCATCCGATCGTAAAGCGTTTCATACCGTTAACAACTCGGCAGATAGCAGCAAAATCTCTTAAGTTCTCCTGGAATTTCTCAGAAAGCGGATGAACTACATGTGGTTTTAATACTGTAAATGGAACCTGATACTGAGTAAATACATCTGTTACAGAGAATTTACCGCAGAATGCATCACGTCTGTGAGCAAAATCCATTTTACCGATTTCATCCGGATATGCCTGCATCAGAATCGGAACGCCTGCATCCTGAAGTGCTGTGATCGCACCATTCTCATCTGCAAAGATTGGCATGGAGAAGATAACACCATCATACTGACCTTCGTGTTCTTTGAGCCATTTTGCATAAAGAAGACCTTCGTCTCTTGTCTCAATTCCGCCGTATCTTGTCAGGTCTGCATCCATTGCGATGTAATCATATCCTGCGTCCGTTACAGCTTTGATCATATCCTCTCTTGCTCCGTAGATCAGTTCGCCTGGCATAAATCCTCTGTTACAAAATGCCAATGCAAATGTCATTTTTTTACTCATATCTATATCCTCCTTGTTTCTTCTTGAGTGTTTTTTTCATTTTATGTGTTTATTTTAGTGGATTTTATTTTTATTTTATATAGACTTTTGTTCTACTTACTTTGATTTTGTTCGCATTTATGATATGATTTCCATATGATTTCGAATTAGATATGAACATAGAAAGGATTTTCTGAAAATGATATCCAGCTTTAATATTGCAAAACTGCATTCTCTTTTGAAAGACTTCTATCAACTCACAAAAATCCGCATCACTGTCTTTGACGATTCTTTTCGTGAACTGACTTCTTATCCGGATGAAATAGCTGATTTCTGCAAGTTGATCCGTCAGGCTCCGGGCTGTGCCATGAAGTGCCATCTCTGCGACAAACAGGCCTGTGAAACAGCCTCACGACGGACCTCTTCTTATACTTACCACTGTCATGCAGGTCTTACAGAAAGTATTATTCCGATCCGTATGGGAAATATCGTGATCGGCTATCTGCTGCTCGGCCATGTTTTTTCCTATCCAAGTTATGAAGAAGGCTGGAAAGTGATTCGTAAACGCTGTGCAGATTATGGACTTTCCCTTGAGAAACTCGAAAAAAGCTGTCTCAAACTGCCGATCCTCACAGAAGATTACATTGATTCTGCCTCACATATCATGAAAGCTGTTGCCTCATTTCTTTGCATGGATCGTATGGTTTCCATGCATCAGCAGGAGCTTCCGGTGCAGATTGATGAATTTATCCAGTCCCATTATACAGAGAAAATCGATGCAGTATCTATCGCACAGCATTTTAACATTGGCAAGACCAAGATTTATGAGATTGCAAAACAGAATTACGGGATGGGGATTGCGGAATATATTAGAAAGTTACGGATTGATCGGGCCAAACAGCTTCTGACAGAGCAGACCGGGCTTTCTCTTGCTGAAATAGCCTATAAATGCGGATTCAATGATTATAATTATTTTATTACCGTATTCAAAAAATTGGTCGGAGTTCCGCCGATTACATATCGGCAGCAGATTGTGACTGCAGAGTGAGGGGAGAACGGCCTTCACAACTGTAAGCGCTCTCCCCTCGCAGGTTTTTCATATTTTACAAATTTCACTGGGGATTACTTTATGATAAATCCATCTTCATCCCACAGATCATGCCAATCCTTTGCACCTTCCCACAGGAATACCTGGCCTTTAACCAGACGGTTTCCTCTTTCCAGTGTTCCAATCTTGGCCATTTCTTCTTCTGTCAACGGATCTTCTGTCACACACTTCAGATTACTTACATAATTATGTACAGAAAATGGAATAGAAATCTCACCTCTCTGATGAGCCCATTTCAGAGCGATCAGTGCAGGATGAACACCGTGTGCTTTAGCAATTTCCTGCATTTCCGGTGTCTGCATATCCGCAACATCTTCCGGACAGATATCTCTTTCCGGTCTTCTCGGTGAACCGAGTGGCATATAGCCTACCGGCTGGATATTATGAGCAACAAGATAATCATACTGTTCCTGCTGCTGGAAGCATGGATGAAGTTCCAGTTCACAGGCTGCCGGTTTGATTTTCATTAAAGGAAGAACCGCTTCCAGTTTCGGGATGGTCATATTGGAAATACCAATATAACGGATTTTTCCTTTTTCTACCAGTTCTTCACACTGACGATATGTATCCATGAATTCTTCTACGCTGAATGGTCTGGAATCTGGATTTCTGGAATCTACATCACAGAATGGTGCATGATAGTTCGGGAATGGCCAGTGAATGAAATACAGATCTACATAATCGCACTGAAGATCCTGAATACTCTTTGTGCAGGCTTCTTCGACCTTTCTGTGCATGTCATTCCATACTTTTGTCATGATAAAAAGATCTTTTCTTTCTACAACACCTTCATCAAAAGCTGTTTTGAAAACCTCACCTATCTGATGTTCATTTCCGTAGCATGCTGCACAGTCAAACATACGATATCCGCTGCGGATTGCACCTGCAACTGCTGCTGAAACATCTTCAGCGCTTACTCTGTCAGAACCAAAGGTTCCCATACCCATACATGGAACTTTTTCTCCTGACGGAAGTGTTACCTTCGGCACGATTGCCGGATCAATAAATTCTGCCATTTTTGTTTCCTCCTAAATTGTATTATATAGTTTTTGTATAACAATCTGTGGAAGCAGTTTTTCCATATCTTCCATTACAAAAAATCCCGTTTCTTCACGCATTGCCGCAGCGGCTGAGATTGCACTTGCTCTTCTTAAAGTTTCTTCCAGAGAAAGGCCCTCGCTTAATCCAAGTGCAAAACCTGCGATCATGGAATCACCGCATCCTACGGTATTTACTGCATCAATTTTCGGAACGATTGCACGGAAGATGCCTTCTTCACCAACAGCCAGAGAACCATCTGCACCAAGGGAAACTGCTACGATCTCCACTCCGTTTGCATGGATTGTCTTAGCTGCATCAATGATATCCTGAATGTCATCACAGTGTTTGCCTGTCAGCATACGGATCTCATCAATGTTTGGTTTGATCAGTGTCGGACATGCTTCGATCCCCATTTCAAGAAGTTTGCCACTGGTATCAAGGATCACCGGTTTGCCAGCTTCTTTTACGATTTTGACCAGTCTCTGATATGCAGTTCCATCCAGACCTTTGGGAACGCTTCCTGACATAGAGACAACATCTGCTTTCTTCACCAGTTCTCTGAATTTCTTTTCAAATCCCTGAAAATCTTCTTCTGTAAGAGTGAAACCTGGCTCCAGAAATTCTGTCTGTACATGATTCACTTCATCCCAGATATTGATGCAGGATCTGCTTTCCGCATCTACATGATAAAACTCACCTTTGATTCCAAACGGTTTCAGAGCATCTTCAATATAGTTTCCTGCGTGGCCACCTACAAATCCAGTTGCTACGACTTCCGCACCATAAATAGATGCCGGCTTGGATACATTGAGACCTTTGCCTCCGGGAACGTAAGAACATTCCCGGACACGGTTTACTTCACCTGCTTTAAAATCATCAACTACATATCGTTTATCGATTGCAGCATTTAATGTTACTGTCAGTATCATTTTATTCTTCCTCGTTTGATAACAGGATCTTACCTTTTACAAGTCCTGGTGTCTTAAATAACTGGAATGCTTCCTGTGCCTGGCTCATCGGGATTTTCTTATAAATGAAGCCCGGATCAAATTTCAACTGACCGGTTGCAAAGTAATGTGCTGTCAGATCCCATTCACGTCCCGGGAATGGTGCACTGTAAGACATCCATGAACCTGTCAGTTTGAACTCTTTACGGTTCATATTTTCCCACTGTTTTGGTGTAAAGGTCAGATTCTCATGCGGTGTTCCGATAAAGCATACATGAGCTTTGTTTGCAGCCAGTTCAAATGCCATATGCATGGTCGGAACCTGTCCGGCTGTCTCAAATACGAAACCATATCCTTTTCCGCCTGTGATATCCATGGCTTTTTCCATATATCCTTCTTCTTTTGTATTGATGACTTCATCTGCGCCAAGACGTTTTGCAAGTGCAAGACGTTCATCACTGATATCGAATACAACAACTTTTTTGGAACCGAAGATCTTTGTCCACTGCATAGTAAACATTCCGACTGTACCACCACCAAGGATTGCAACATATTCGCCACCATGATAATCATTCTGGAATACACCGTGGATTGCTACTGTTGCAGGTTCAAACATAGCGCCTTGTTCATATGGAACTGTCTTGTCAAAGGGTACTGCATTCTGCTCCGGAACTACTACATAGTCAGCGTTGCTTCCCTGCTGTCTGGAACCAATAAAGCTGTAATGTTTGCAAAGAGAGAAGTTACCCTTCTGACAGTCATCACATTTCATGCATGGAAGAAGCGGTGCGCCTGATACACGGTCACCAACTTTGACCTTTGTTACGCCTTCGCCAACTTCTACTACATCACCGGAAAATTCATGTCCCAGAACAATTGGATAAAAATGAACTCCGTGATTGAGAACACGAGGAATGTCAGAACCACAGATACCAGAGTATCTGACTTTGATTTTTACAGTTCCTTTGGTTACTTTTGGTTCTTCGACTTCCTGATACTGTACATCTTCATTTGCAACTACTACTGCTGCTTTCATAATATATATTTTCTCCTTTCATAAAGGAGGGAAACGCCTTTTTCTCCACTTAGAAGTGGAAAAAATTCCCACTTGAAAGTGGGAGGAAACCCCGAGGGTGCGAGCGTCGCCCCCTCAGACTCCCCCTGCATTAAAATCATAACTGCTCCTGGGTATTCAATGCTCAAGACTGTGATGATGGTGTTCTCTCCTGGTTATTTATGTATATAAGGTATCCTGCATGGGGACATTTTATTGATAACACATGTTCTACTTAAATCTGCAGGCAATCTCAATAAATGATTATATTTTAGCAATCATCATATGGGCCAGGGACTTGTAGAGTTCAATGTAGGTCTGATAAGCCTGGTCGTAAATATTTTTATTCGCCGGGTTTGGTTCGTGGCGGCGTGTCTCTTTGACGGTGAGTGAAACTGCTTCGTCATAGTCTTTGTAGAAGCCTACTCCGACTCCGGCGAGGAGTGCTGCTCCAAGTGTTGTTGCTGTGTCGGATGCCGGTACGACGATTGGCTTTCCTGTGATATCGGATTTGATCTGTGTCCAGAGCAGGGAATTTGCCGAACCTCCCATCGCTCTTAAGACTTCTGCCTCTGCCCCGGCTTCTTCAGCAACTTCAAGATTGTGTCTCAGAGAAAGTGCCACGCCTTCCATACATGCACGGACCATATGCCCCTTGGTCTTTGAAAAGTCCAGTCCATAGAAAACCCCTTTTGCGTATGGATTCCAGATCGGAGAACGTTCCCCTGACATATATGGAAGAAATACCATACCGTCACAGCCTGGTGCAACTTTTTCTGCAATCTCATTGAGCTGATTCAGTGAAGAAACTCCTGTCTGCTCCTTCATTATCCGCTCATAATCTGCGAATTCGCGCTCAAACCAGTGCATCACTCCGCCGCCTCCGGTGGTTCCTCCCTGAAGGAGCCATTTGCCAGGGACAACATGATAACTCAGGATCAGTCTCGGATCAGCTTTATATTCATCTGTACAGATGCTCATTCCGCCTGCCTGACCGCCCTGTTCCTGGGTCTCACCAGAATGGATCACACCTGCGCCAAGTGTTCCACAGGCTGCATCAAGCCCACCGGCAACTACCGGCGTCCCCTCTGCAAGGCCACACTCTGCGGCAGCCTTTCCAGTAACTGTGCCAACCACATGATCACAGTCACATATCTCCGGAAGAAATTCCATCGGGATACCCAGACATTCACACATCTTTTCATCCCAACAGCCCTTACGCATATCAAAGCAGTGCAGTCCATATCCCTGTGACACATCCTGGGTGACCGCATCTGTCAGCTTATATGCAATATAGCTGTTTGACTGAAGAATCTTGTCGATCTTTGCATAAATCTCTGGAAGATTTTCCTTGTACCAGAGGATCTTTGCAGTTGAATAAGACGGCTGAAGCGAATTTCCTGCAACTTCAAAAATCTTGTCTGCACCAATCTCCTGATTCAGTCTGTCGCAGATTGACTGCGCTCTGGTATCCATCCAGATTGGTGTATTTGTCAGCACTTTTCCTTCTTTATCAATTGCGATTGCTGACCAGCTCTGTCCATCAATTCCAATACCGGCAATTTCATCCGGCCTGATATCTGCCTTCCGTATCGTTTCTTTTGTTGCCAGACAGACGGCATCCCACCATTCTTCCGGATTCTGTTCTGCCCAGCCTTCATGCGGATAATATACCGGATAGTCTCCATTGGCTGCTGCAAGAACTTTTCCGTTTCTGTCAAACACAGCCACCTTACATGCGCTTGTTCCGATATCAATTCCCAATAAATATGATTTCATCATTTTGCGCTCCCATTTTGTAAAAACCGTTGTAACTGTTCAATCCCCTCATCGTTGCTAACCTTTATTGTTTATCCAGAAAACTGACGGACTTTCCTTCAATAATCTCTGTCTGAAGTTTTTCCATGAAAGGCTCTTCAGTTTCTTTCTCTTTCTTTTCAAGATGCTCCAGCATGATTCTTGCAACCTCTCTGGCAATCCTGTCCGTAGGCTGTGATACAATCGTAAGCTTCGGACGACACGCCCTTGCAAACTGAAGATTATCAAACCCGATCACTGAAAGCTCATCCGGAATCTGTATTCCCAGTTCGTTGACTTCGATCATTGCGCCCATCGTCATTTCATAGTTAGTCACAAAAACTGCTGTCATATCCGGATTGTTCCGTACAAGTTCTTCCAGACCTCTGACACCGCCCTGAATCGTATAATCTCCGTGACAGATCAAAGAATCCTTTATTGGAATGCCGGCATTTTCAAGAGCCGTGCAATATCCTGTCAGACGTTCCTCTGCTGTGAAAATCCCACTGGGACCACCTATGATTCCAATATTTCTGTGTCCTTTTTCTATAAAAAGCTGCACCGCTTCCTCAGCGGCTTTTTTGTTGTCAACCAGAACACTATCGCATGAAATTCCCTGAATCTTACGGTCAATCAGCACGATTGGCTTGCCTGTCTTCTGGAATCTCTTTAAATGTACTCCTGTTTCATCTACCGGCATATTGATGATTCCATCCACCCGACGGCGAATAAGAAATTCTACTGCTTCCTGCTCCAGTTTTTTATCTGTACGACAATCGCAGACAATTGTTGCATAGCCATGACTTCTGAGGATATCCTCCATCCCCGTTATGATCTCAGCACAGAATATATTATTCAACTCCGGGATCACAACACCGATGGTCTTTGTTGCATTGGTCTTCAGTCCTCTGGCAACTTCATTAACCTCATAGTGTAATTCCTCGATGGCTTCTTCAATCTTTATTCTGTTTTTTTCTCTGACATTTCCCCCGTTAAAATAAGAAGAAATCGTAGCCAGACCAAGTCCTGTCCGTCTGGCTATGTCTTTCATCGTTGCTGCCATTTTTATCTCTCTGCCTTACCGTCACATCCGCAGACTTTCATTCTTGCCATAACAAGTTCTTTCACTGCTGCGATTGCAGTCTTTCCATATGCCTTCGGATCGATCGTATCTGGTTTTTCTGTAAGAAGTTCTTTGACTGCCTTGGAATAAGCTGCACGAAGTTCAGTAGCAAAATTCACTTTGCAGATACCACGTTTTACACAGTCCATAACATCCTCATCACTTAAACCGGATGCACCATGAAGTACAAGCGGAATATCTACAACTTTACGAATCTCGCTAAGACGTTCTTTATCGAGTACCGGTGTTCCTACATAGAAACCATGTGCAGTTCCGATTGCAACAGCCAGAGAAGTAACTCCTGTACGTTCAACAAACTCTTTTGCTTCCTGCGGATCTGTATTGGTATCTGCTTCAGCCTCCAGATCATCCTCTTTGCCGCCAACTTTACCAAGTTCTGCTTCACAAGGTATGTTCAGAGCTCTTGCAACATCAGCCACACGTTTTGTCTCTGCAATATTTTCTTCAAAATCCAGTTTTGATCCATCTATCATGACAGAAGTATAACCTGCATGCATCGCCTGCATGGCAAGTTCAAAGCTGCTGCCATGATCCAGATGAAGGCATACCGGAACAGATGCTTTTGCAGCCTCAGCTGCGACGATTGCTGCGTATGTTTCGACTGTTCCGTATTTGATGGTAGATGGTGTTGTCTGGATCATAACTGGCGCTTTGAGTTCTTCAGCCGCCTGGATGATAGCTTTGACCATCTCCATATTCTCTGCATTAAATGCACCTACTGCGTAACCGCCTTCCTGAGCTTTTGACAGCATTTCTTTTGATGTAACAAGTGGCATAATGATTTTCCTCCTCATAATGTATATTTATTTTTTGTTTTAAATCGCAATACCTCAGGAAACCATTTTCAAAACCGAAACGTTTCCGTTTGACTCAATCATACCTCTCCTCACTTCTTCTGTCAATCGCAAAATTTCACATCTGATATTTTTCGTCTCATCCACCGCAGTGTAAAATTTTCATCTTTTATCGGAAAATATTCTCTTGAAAAGTAGTCGGAATACAGGTACATTCATTATATACGAGCTGTCTCAGAGTGAGACAAGACATCATTCAGTAAAATTAATAAACGGAGGCATAAAGATATGTTAAAAGGAATTCCTGAAATTTTATCACCAGAATTATTAAAAGTATTATGCGAAATGGGACACAGTGATCGTCTCGTTATCGCAGATGGTAACTTCCCTGTAGAATCCATGGGTAAAAATGCTATCACAATCCGCTGCGACGGACATGGTGTTCCGGAAATTCTGGATGCAATCCTGAAAGTTTTCCCTCTGGATACTTATGTAGAGCATCCGGTAAACCTGATGGAAGTAATGCCTGGAGATACAGTAGAAACACCAATCTGGGATACATATAAAGAAATCATCCGTAAACATGATGACAGAGGAGATGCAGTTGTAGGAAACATTGAGCGTTTTGCTTTCTATGATGAAGCAAAAACAGCTTACTGTATCATTTCCACAAGCGAAAAAGCTCTGTATGCAAACGTTATGCTGCAGAAAGGTGTTGTTATCAACAACTAATTTTGGCCGTCTTTTTTTCCTAAGTTGCCCTGGGGATTCCTGTAATCTCCGGGGCACTTTTATTTTGATTGAAAGAAAACCTTACGACTTTGCAATTTTCTATCTATGTGCTATGATAAATTAATATTCGATGTACTAGTTCCACAGGCTCTTATACTAACTTATCATAAAAGGAGGACTTCATGAATTATCATAAAACACACCGAAAAAAACAGTTTCTGGCAATGTTTCTGACAGGATCCCTCATGTTATCCGGTATTCCGGTTTATGCCGCTCAGGATACGGATATGGACTTATCTGTTGACACGACTGAGTCCGATGATGATTTTTCAGTTTCTTCATCCGACGACACTAATCTCACCGTTGACTTTGATGATCCTGAAACTGCTCCGGATACATCTGAAATTCCTGATTCCAATTCAGATACTCTTACAGATTTTTCCTCAGAAAATAATGACGCTCTGTTTTCTTCCGGAACAGATTCTGACTCTGATACTGAACCCGACTACATTCTTGGTCGTCCTATGACCGAAGAAGAACGACAGGCTCAACTGGCACCACTTCAGAACCTTGTATCATTTTCACCTGAACCGGAAGTAAACAGTGATCTGGAGATTTCTTCCTATGCATTGTATCCGGATACCTACGATGCCCGTTCCGATGGTCTGGTCACCTCTGTCAAAGATCAGAGCTCACTCAATTTATGCTGGGCATTCAGTCTCGCTTCAAACTTTGAGACTTCACTTCTGAACCGCGGTCTTGGTACATGGGATCTGTCAGAAGAACATCTTGCATATTTCTGGGCTCATCGTGTAAATGATCCTCTTGGAAATACACCAGACGATAACATTCTTCGTCTGACAAATAACAGCTTTCCTCAAAATGACTATCATTCCTCCGGAAACGGACGTGTGGCTTCCTTCTTTCTCAGTACCTGGTCTGGCATGAGCACTGAAGAAAAGGTTCCTCTGAATTACTCTGCTGTCACCTGGCCTGACAGTCTGGCCTATGATACAGATGTATATATGCAGGATGCTGTTTTCTCAGCATATGATGTAGAGCGTACCAAAGCTTTATTGGAGGAATATCATTCCGTAGCTGCAATGATCTATATGGATCTGAACGGAACCTATTACAATGCAGATACTGCAGCAGCCTCCTATCCCAGATCTGGTAGTGTTAACCATGCTGTAACTATCGTTGGCTGGGATGATAATTACAAAAAAGAAAACTTTACTGATTATTCCAATGTACAAAACAATGGGGCCTGGATTGTCAAAAACAGCTATGGTACAAACTGGGGTGATAATGGATATTTCTATCTTTCATATGAAGATCAGTCCATCGCCAATCTTGTCTGCAACACAGCTGTAACCCAACCTGCTTATGCTAATAATTATTTTTATGACGGTGCATGTGTCGGAACCATCTCCTTCCCTGCCAGCAAACCAAAATCAGGTTATTACTATGTTTCCAATGTTTTCAAAACAACTGCTGACACTGAAAAGGATGAAGCGCTTGGCGAGATTGTGACTGCTGTTCCGCAGGACAATACAACCTTTGAAATCCAGATTTATACAAATCTGAAGAATTCCTCCGATCCGACAAGTGGAACTCCGGCTTATGCAGAACCATTCATCTACACCCAGCCATTTGCCGGTATTCATACAATTCAACTGGAGACCCCTGTAATCATACCTCAAAATACACTGTACTCCGTTGTCTTGAAAGTACCTGACGGCTCGCAGAAATACTATGCCGAAAAATCCACCTATTCCAATCCACAAAATCCTGATGAATCATGGTTTCAGGCAATTGCCGGCATTAGCCCGAATCAGAGTTTTTATTCTACAACAGGAAACAGCTGGACCGATCCGGGAAATACAAGTTCCGGATTCAGCTTTTCCATCAAAGCCCATACCAGGACTCTGACAACTGTTACGACTCCGACACCTACCGCGACCCCGACACCTACCGTGACTCCAACACCTACCGCGACCCCAACACCTACCGCGACCCCGACACCTACCGCGACCCCGACACCTACCGCGACTCCGACACCTACCGCAACTCCGACACCTACCGCAACTCCGACACCAGTCAGCTATCGTATCAGCTATAACAAGAATATCGGCACTGGAGTTGGAAATATGCCTTCCTCAGTATCTGTCACTCAAAACCGCTCCATCAAAATCGGAAATGCACCCTACTGTAATTCCAGATTTTTTACCGGATGGAACACTCGTGCAGACGGCAAAGGAAGCAGCTACTCTCCTGGACAGAAGATACAGCCTGACAAAAATCTGACACTTTATGCACAGTGGACTTCCAGCTACATCTCCTCTGCAAAACTGAAATATCGTGTCACAGGAAAATACAATGTCACATGTTACGGAACAAGTAATAATAAGATTACTAAAATCAGCATTCCTACAACAATCCGCTGCAAAGGAATCACCTACCAGGTTACTTCTGTTTCTGCCAATGCTTTTAAGAACAAAACCAGACTGACTACAGTTTTTATTGGAAACAATGTTTCTGTAATCGGTAAAAGTTCCTTTTTTAATTGCAAAAAATTAAAGAAAGTAACCATCGGAACTGGTTTAACAACAATAGAAGCCTATGCATTCCGCGGTGTAAAAAAAGGATGTACCATTACGATCCAGAGTCTGCGGCTCAGAAAAGTCGCTTCCAGGATTGACAAATCAGTACATCAAATGACAGTGCGCGTTCCTCGTAGAAAATATTCTGCATACAAAAAGCTTCTGCGCAAAAAATCCAAATCTGTCATCATTAAAAAGTTCTAAAAAAAGTCATGACCAGCACATGGAATAAACGTGTTGGTCATGACTTTTCTAATCTTATTCTATTTTATTCTGCCTGTTTCAGTTCTTCCAGAATCTGTGCTGTCAGCTCTTTTCTGTTTGTTTTGAAGTGGAAATAAGGTCTTTCTGTAATTACTCTGATTTCTACCGGATATTCGTGTTCTTCCAGTGTATCCTTTAACAGTTCTGACACTTCCTCTAATGTCTTTGTTCCATCAAGAATTACAAACAGATACGGACGGAAATATCCTTCATGCTCCAGATCCGGTACAACACAGAAGAAGCCATCCTGTACGCCAGGAGTTCTTACAGTCTTTGTTTCCATTCTCATTATATGAAGTGGTTTATCTCCGTAACACTTGATATCTCCACGTCCAAGAATGTGAACGATTCCCTGCTCAGTAATATATGCCTCATCACCTGTATGTAACCATGTGTTTCCATCCGGATGTTCTACAAGAGTTTTCTCAGTCATCTCTTCGCCTCTCCATCCTGAATAATGAAGCATCATAGATGGTCCCATCATGCAAAGTTCTCCGGATTCACCGTAATTCAGTTCATTCAGATCTTTATCAAATACGGCCAGTACAGTTGCCGGCATTGGCATACCTACGCATCCATCTTCCAATGGAAACATCGGATTTGGCAGTGTAAAGTTTGAACAACCTTCGCTCTGGCCATATCCTGCGCTAAATTTTGCTTTTACGTTGTGTTTGTGGAAGAATGCCTCTACCTCTGCATATTTACGGTCATTCATAGCTTCTGCGCCCGCACCGATGGTTCTCAGATGAGACATATCGTAATCTTCCGGAATTCTTTTACTTTCCATTAACATATCACAGTAGAGCGGAATCAATGCCCAGAAGTTTGGTTTACGATCCATAAACTCAACATCAATTTCCTCTAACGGACAGAATGGGTCAAGCGATACCATTAATCCTGTAGAAAGTGGGAAAATTGTCATTGAAACGGTTACCGCGATCAATGCCGGAGGAAGAATCGGTGTCCACCAGACTTCCTGTACCTCTGCCGGTGGAATAAAGATAGACATCTGGTATGCAATTGCTACTACATTCGCTGAAGAATGAATTACAAGTTTGGAAATTCCTGTAGAACCGCTTGTATATGCTCCAAATACAGCTCTCTCAGGATCTACCGGTGCCAGATATTCTCCCTCGAAATTTCTTCCCAGATTCATAAACTCCTGCCAGCTTATATCATTCTCAGCAGTTTCAGTCTCTGCAGCACAACGGGATTCAATCTCTTTTAAGACATAATCTTTCATCTGGCTTTTATCTGCATACTCAAAAGGTGACACCTTGATCATTCGGGTCATCGGAGTTGTTTCACGGAATAACTCTTCATCTTCCTTTGATATATAATCCATTGCAAATACAGTATCAGTTCTGCTCTTGCGGATTGCGTAACAAAGCTCTTCCGGTTCATCATCACGACAGATAATCGCTACACCAACTCTTTCTGCTGCCAAAAGAAGAATATACTGTGCCGGTGTGGACACCATGAAGGATGGGACTCTGTCTCCTTCTTCAAAACCGAGAGCTTTCAGTGCTCTTGCGGCAATATCAACTTCTTCCCATAACTGTTTCCATGTGATTTTATTCCCATAATATTCAAATGCTATTTTGTTTTCATCTGGGTTTTTCATTTTTAAAAATGATTCAATTGTAATTTTCGGTACATCCAGATTTCTAAGTCCTTCCGGATAAAAATTGAGCCACGGTTTATCGATACTTGCTTTACCTGTAAAATTCATCTTTTTCTTCCCTTCTTCATTTGTTTATCAACGTGCTATATTTTATCACAGCCCCTTTCAAATAACAATTTCTGAAAATCGGAATTTTATTGAATCACATGAATCAAGTTCTTCCTGTTTTGATTCAAAACAAACAAAAAATACCAGATAACTATTCTTATGTTCTTGCAATCTGAACCACACTGTTCTAAACTACTATTATACTATAAATTTCTTTATGCCAGATTCATATTTAAAGATATAGGGAAGGAGAAATATTACAGATGTATATTCTGTAATATAAAAGAAGTGTATGAAAGATAAAAACCGTTTCAGCGTTCTACTGGAACATCTTATGTCTGTTGCTGATTTAAAGAACAGCGTCCTTGCAAGAGCCGTTCAATATGATGATTCTTATATCAGTAAATGGATCAGCGGCAAGTTGCTGCCACCGAAAAAAATCATGAAAACATTCTTATGTCTATCAGCCATTGCATTGTAGAAGCTCTTTCGGAAGACAGCACAACCCAATTACTCCAGGAATACCAGTTACAGAATACCGAAGATCTTGCATCTGCCATTTATGACAACCTCGAATCTGAATATGCCTATGTTAAAGAATTACAGTCTACTACCGGTACAGAAGTCGCCCCCAAGATTTCTTATTATCCAGAACTCACATTAGATCAGTTTATTTTTAAAATGAAACATCCCTCTCTTCGAAAGGTTAATTCCCTGAATGTGTATGCGATTGTTGATATTCTGAGTGTTGATCCAAATTATCAATTCCTGATTGCAGAACTCAACAGTGTTCACGGAGGAAGAGATCTTGTTTTTCCCGGTGTTCATTTTTCACTTTTTATTGATCTGGAATCAGCGACTTCCAATGCAACTTATACCGCCTGTTTTCTGATGAATGTAATAACCCATCTGTCCAACATTGATTTTACTCTTTATTGTGGAATGCAAGCTCAACGCAAACTTATTTTTGCAATAAAAGATACTTACGCTATTTCCGGGATGCTGGTAGACAGTAGTCATTGTCTTGGTGTTTCTACCATTGAGGATTGTGAGCTTACTAACGAACTCTATCATAAAATTCGACTTCTTTGTAACAAGGAAACCTTATTGCTGCGAAAAACAACGATTCCCGAAATGATTCAGCATTTTGAATATGAACAATCGTTAATTTCCCAGAATCAATACTGTCTTCTCGGGCATCTTACAGAACATTTTCTTCCAGAAGACCTGTATATGGAACTTCTTGATGAATATTGTCAGAATAACCCCGATATCCAACTGACAGATATGAAAAAGCTGAATCAACTGACTCAACGTATATTGGAAAGCACACCAATTCGTCTCATTATTTATGATTCTGTATTAAAAGATTTCACAGTTACTGGAGAGCTTGATTTCTTTGGTATCAAAATGTCGTTGAATGTATCTCAACGATTACGTTGCCTTAAAAATCTGGAATACATGATAACTGATCTCGAACTGCTGAATGTATGTATCCTGCCTGAAGGTGCTCTTTCTGATCATCAGCATATCGCGCATCCGACACTTTTTATGTCAGATTCCATATGCTACTTACGTTTAAAAAGACTTGCTCCGGAATACAACATCTGCATTCCAAATAAAATCGCTCTGAATCGCATATTTGAAGAATTTTTTAAGGATATCTGGAGTTCATACATTAATCATGATAATTACCGTAATGTATTATCTACACTCCAGCATGCAATTCAAACAATTGAAATTATGATTGAAATTAACGCAAAATAACCTCTTGTCTAATATCAAAATATTACCTAATTATGTCCTATAAAGTGTAAAAAACAGGAGTTCCTGTCTTTCAGGAGCTCCTGTCTTTGTGATATCTTTTTTCCTGTTATTTTCTATTATTTCTTTTTATTGTGATAAATCAGCAGCCCCGCTACGGCAAGTGCCGCAATCACTGCAATCCATGTAAATGGGCTCTGATACCATTTTTTTCCGGCTATCTTTACATTCTGTCCGGAGGCCTGCTTACTGTCCTTCGTGACAGGTGTTTCTGTTGGTGCTGGCGTTTCTGTTGCTGCTGCAGTTTCTGCTGGTACAGGCGTTTCTGTTGGGGCAGGTGTTTCCGTTGCTGTCACTGCTTCTGTTGGGGCAGGCGTTTCTGTTGCTGCTGCTTCTGTCACTGTAGGTGTTATACTCAATTCTGCGGCAGGTGTTTCCTCTGATATTGCATTTCCAGACCCGTCTGCTGCCAGTGCATCAGTGTTTGCATCTGTTGTTTCCGGATGTTCCTTTCGCCATTCTTCTGTCTTCTCCAAATCCATCCAGCCTTCTTTCCCGTCAACTGTAGTTACACCCCAGTAACTACCATCTACAAGTTCTGCATCCTGCGTAATATGAAGTGTTTCTCCGTTTTCAATATCACGTACTCCAGGTACTTCTCCATATTTTGTTCCAGGTCCCTGATAAAGCTTTTGCGAACCTTCCTCTGCGTATGCTTTCACATCGTAGTCTGCATTATAATTCACATGGTCTCTGCCAGCTATATAAAGCTCAGAATCAATTGCTTCCTTACGTGAGACAGCAGGACGGCACTCATCAAGCGAGACATAGCCATACATTCCATGAAACTCTGTATAGCCCCAAGTACGGTTGTTCTCTGTATCTTCCACTTCACCTTCTATATGAAGTGCTGTTCCGTTCGGAATCTGTTCATCATTCAACCTGGTTGAATCAAAATCAGGCTGAGCGTAAATATCAATTCCTCCGTCTTTTGATTCTACGATCATATAATAGTCTGTCTTATAATCCGGTTCTGTCTTGCCCGTCTGTACATCTGCCATGACATTTACACTCATCAGGAGTCCCAGAAGTACGATCAGAAAACTCTTTGTCAACTTTTTCATTTTAGTCTTTCCCTTTACTTCCGTATTTTCTCAGCTCTCAGCAATTCGGATTCCTTCTTATCAGTGCTGCGAGTCAGGATGTTTTGTGAACTACCCGGCAACCAATCACCGGTACATGTAAATCATGTCTCTATCATACCACAGTCCTTCAACAATGATAATATTTTTTTTACTATAAAAATAGTATCAACTTTTTCTATATCTTCTTATAACTTCTCGAATTGCCGATATATCCTTATTTTATAAGGTTTGTCGGCTTTTTTCATTTCTTCAACCTACCGCAGAACTGGGTCTACACTACGCATATCTTCACTCTCAATCGTTGTACATTTCGTTGTAAATCACGCTATCATACTTCTCATTTCTTTGTTTGCTCCTACTTCTGACGCATGAGCGTATAAGTTAAGCGTTATTGATATGTTGGAATGTCCCATGATATACTGTAAATTCTTTGGGTTCATATTCTTTTGTGCTAATCTCGTACAAAATGTATGTCTTAGTGTATGTGGTGTAATATGTGGCAATGGAACATCATGTGTCTTGTTGTACTTCTTTATCATTCGTATCAATAAAGTTTTATAGGTTGCGTTATGTGCAGGACAACCATTCTCTAACAGAAACAGAAAGTGACGATAACCGTCAATCTCTTTTATCATAGGTTTCAGTTTCCTTTTTAACACTCTATGAAAGGCCTTTTCTGTTTCATCACTCATTGGCACTTTACGAATACCGCTTTTTGTCTTTGGCTCATTGATATAATAACCGTCTTTGTTTTTCAGTAACTGATGATTGATATTGATTGAATGATTTTCAAAATCTAAATCATGTTTTGTCAATCCACAGAATTCTGATATTCTTAGTCCTGTTTTTAACAGTATCAGTACATCATCATAATATCTCTGATAACAGTTATCCTGTGCTATGAAATCGAGTAATGCCTGCTCCTGTTCTTCACTTAATGCGACTTTCGTTTTGCTGTCATTTTCAATCACTTCACTTAGTGAAAAATCAAAAGGGTTCTTCCTTACATAATCATCATCAATCGCCATACAAAAGGACGCTTTTAATGAACGCTTATAGTTCTTGATTGTTCCAAAGGAAAAACCTTTCTGTTGCATACGGGTTGCCCATTCTCTAGCGTCTGACGGTTTAATAGTGTCAATACTCCTAGAACCTAGTATATCGTCCTCTAAGGCTTTCATAAGGTATTTTCTGCCGACTTCTGTATTCTTCGTTACATTTGGTCGCTGTGCATTCTTTTTAGCATATAACTGGCAAAGTGTCATTTTACCGCCCTGCGTGTCGATACCGTCATACAAATCTCTTTGTATGATACGCTCCTTTTCTCTTAACGACAAATCATCTCGTTTGCCTTTCGGTGTTCTATCTGTCGGTAATAATTTCCAAGCATACACATATTTTGTTTTACCCAATGCGTCTACATATTTGTAAGTGTATCTTCCGTCTGGTCTTTGACTTTCTCCTCTCTGTAATATTCTGTTTCTGTTATCTCGTCTTTTTAATGCTGACATCTTTCAGACTCCTTTCAAAGTATGAAAGAGCCTTGTATATACGACTTAATCAAATCATAACACGCACAAGGCTCTTTTGCATTAAATTTGTTCTAGTTTATCTATGACTTTTTCAAAATTCTTTTTCTTGATAAGCATACGGTTACCATTCATAACGACACATTCTCGTTTATGTTCATTGGCAATTTGACGCAATTTATTTTCGCCAATGCGGAAGTAACTAGACGCTTCTTCGATTGTCATAAGGTATCGTTCCCATAATGGCATACTTAAATCGTGCATAAATTCTCACTCCTTTCCGTAAAATGTTTTTTAAGCAATTCAACGGCTTTTGTCATAGCCCACAGGAGTTCCACCTCTGCATTATCCAATGTAGCCGTATCCATTGCGTGCGACACTCTGAACGCTCAAGCTGTGGCTGTACGGGAGTATCATTATCAGACAGAACAGGTCATGGCGATAAAAGAGGACAAGTCTTTTACATGAACACAAACAATAATCGCTCACTTTTGCAGGGGAAAGGTCATGGCGTATTTGTTTCAACGGCTCGCTGTCTGTCTAAGGTATTGAATTGCTTTATTCAGTTGTCAAAGAACACGAAAGAAGAAAATCATCTTTCCTATATACCGCGTTGAAAAATAGGGAAAGTGTAACCAATATTCAAAACTTTTTCTTTCTACACCATATAGGGAATGGAAAGTGCTAAATGCTAAGATGAAAATGAAATATTTTCTTCCTTTCACATCAACACTCAACGGCTACGGTCTGTTTGAATACAAAATCAAGAAATATAATAAATTTCTTCTTTCTTGCACCAACACTCGATACGAACAATGTTTTTGAATACAAATTAAAGAAAGTTTTTCTTCTTTACATACAACACTCTCCTGCAAAGTGTCTTTTGCTAACCAAAATAGAAAAATTTTTTACTTTTTTCTTCTTTCGCACCATATAAGGACGGCAAAGGTATATATAATGACCTTTTTGAAAATTTTTTCTTCCCTCGCTCCATATAGGGAACAGATAGGCGGTTTTGCTTCCATTTTTCAAAATTTTTTCCTCTTTCATCTCATATCTGTACAGCAGATGAGGTTTTTATGACTTAATTCGTAAATTTCTGTCCCTATATGCACATATCAGTACAGCAAAGACTGATTTGCTAAGCTAAACTGAAAAAAGTTGAAATTTCTTTCACACCATATCTGTACACGTTTTGATGTTCTGTTGCGGATTTTTCATGGAAATTAAAAAATACCGTCAGTTTCCTTTGAAACGGCGGTATCTATCCTTTCTTCTATGGTTGTCTTTTCAAGTTCCAGCAAGTGTCTGTGCTTGTCTTTCAGTTCGGTATGCTCCAGCATATCGTCCATTATGGTTGTATGGTTCATCTTATCCAGTTCCTGCACCATTTTAAGCGTAGGTGCTACCTGTCTTTGTAGCCAATGCAATGCTCTTTCCATTGTGAACGGTTCTGGCTGTGTGGTTAATCGAATGGGTTCTCGGTTATCTCCTACAAAATACGCCCACTCAGGATTGATTTTCCAGCGGTTCTTCGGCTTATCTTCTTCTGGGTCAACGAAACGGATATAATGATTGATGATAGAAAATGCTGTCCTCTCAGCGTCATAGTAAGTCAGCAAATCCACAACAGCCTTATAGGCTCTTTCATTCTTCATGCGGATTTCAAAACGGTTCTTGATTTCGCTGTCTTCAATGGCAATGCCTTTCTTGACGTATTGTTCCTTTGCCTTTTCATAAATGCAGAAATACAGCTCGCTTTGTGTTGAGCCGATATACATTGTATTTCCTGTGCTTTCGGGTATATCATCGCCATTCTTGTCCGTTCCGTCATATCGCTTTTGTCTGCGAAAGTAGGAGATACATTCTCCACGCTGATACTTTTCTATGAGCTTTGGAATATCCAGCACTCCAACTCTGTCATTTATCGCAAGGTCAAGACGCTTTATCACGCCGTCAGAAGTCAGACAGTCCATCATCAAATCAAACCAGCTTCTCTGCTGTGCCAGAAGATAGCCCTCAATCTGCCTGCACCCTTTGCCTTTCAGTTCCAGCAGAACACCCAATGATGGGTTGGAAGATACCAGCACGGTAATATCGCCTAAAATATACTGTTCTTCATAGCCGTAGCGTCCGTATTCTTCATGGAGCATGTGTCTGGGCTTGATATGCAGAATGTCCTTAATAACGGTCAACGGGTCTGTGGTAGGGAAACGGACACGGAAATAGTCAACCAGTATGAACATAGGCTCTAATGGATTTAATCGTTCCAACTGTTTCTGAATTTCCGCTTTCAGTTCTTCTGTCAATGGAAGTTTCCCCGTTTCAATGCGGTTATAATGTTCTCGACTGATACCGCAGGCAACGGCAAGTCTTTTTTGCGATACTCCGTATTCCTCACGCTTAAACTTTAATTCTTCAATAAATTTTTTATCATTCATTCTTCAATTCCTCCAATCAAAAAGGCAACTACCATGTACTGATAATTGCCTGCATTTCATTTCTGCAAAAGAAAAAGACAATCAACTTCTTATTTGAAATCAACTGTCTTTCCTATGCTATTTAATTTTTCAAAGTGATAATGGCATGATTTATATCACGCTGTGTAAAATGAGGTTTCGTCCTGTACTTACAGCGTTTTCCGCTTGCTAACGTCTATTGTTTCTTGTTTTTTATGCCCCCCTTGTTAGATAACGGGGGCTTATAAGGCTCGCTACGCTCGCCAGACCGCCGAAGTGAACCGCCCCCTCGCCAGCAAGCTGGCGTGGCGATATGTCTTGCGACCGCCACCGTGGGCGGCTCGCTCCGTCGGTTATCGTTTGCGTCCTTGAAAGCACGTTTCTAAAGCAGAGCAGAAGAAAAGGACAGAAACCTTTGTCCCTGTCCTTAATCATGCTTATCTGCTTCTTCTACGCTTGAAAATCAGTGCCGTTATCACTCCTGTAAGGGAAATGATGGTTGCCATGCTCCACAATAAGACATTCGTGCTATCGCCTGTCTTGACTGCCGTATCTGGCTTATCTGCCTTTGAAGCAGTGTTGTTCTTATCGTTGACGTTGTTATCGCCTTTGTCTGGCTTTGTCGGAGCAGTAGGCTGTTCTTCTTTATCTTTATCCTTGACCGTAATAGTTATGGTCTTAGTTACAGAAGCACCGTTGCTATCAGTTACCTTGTAAGTAACCGTATATGTACCAGCTTTTGAGGTATCTACTGTATTGTTGATAACCTCAATCTTATCCGTAAGGTCGCCGTCCTCTTTATCCAAAGCTGTTACACCTGCCATAACATCAAAACTGTCTCCAACGGTCAGCGTCTTATCTTCGGCTGTAATCACAGGAATATGGTTGATACCTCCTGCATTTTTCGCAAATGTCCATGTACCAGTAAAGGCAGTATCTGCTGTCAGCTTTTCGATTTCTTCTGGTGTCCAGCCCTCAAACAGCCATACGCCGTCGGTTGTTTCCACTCTGTCAGCTTTCAATGCTACTGGAACAACTTTCACACCATATACATAACTCGTTGCTTTTGGAAGCATGTCATTGACTTCTTTTGGAAGCTCCTTGTCGTCCGCTCCATTGATAAACTGGTAAGAAACAGTATATTTTTCATCATTGTCTGGTTTGTCGTTTCCATTTTCATCAACCGCCCATTGTGCGGAGTAAGTTACGGTCTGTGTTACTGTTTCTGTGACTTCTGGTGTCCAGCCTGTAAACACATAACCTGTACGTTTCGGCTCTCCATTAAATTTTGGTGTTTTAGTTCCTGATAACAGGTCGACATAGCTCTGGTCTTTGAAGATTTCTTCATTGTCCACACCGTCTGTATAGGTAACAGTGAATTTTTCTTCTTTGTCGTCAGGCGTGCCGTTGTTATTCTTGTCGTCCGCCCATGTAGCTGTATATACGGCAGTTCCTGCCACCTTGTTTGTTACTTCTGGGTTCCACCCTGTGAATACATAATCTTTACGCTCTAAACTTCCCTTAAACTTTGGCGTAACGTCGCCAATCTTTAAGTCAGAATATACTTCGTCCTTAAAAATTTCTTGCCCCTCTACACCGTCCGTATAGGTTACAGTATAAAGTTCATTTGTAAAGGTTACGTCGATAGTATGTGGTTCTCTTACATTTTCAAAAGTATAAGAGAAGTTGTCTTTTCCTACTGCGTTGGAAATGTCCTGCCCGTCTACTGAAACAGAAGCTATATCCTGTCCAGCGTCAGCGGTAATATCATATTGCTTGCTGTCGCCATAGTTTACTTCCGTAACGCCATTGTCTGTAATCGTTCCACCTGTGCCAGCAGTGGCATTGATTGTAGGATTGAAATTCGCATAAATATTATATATGATTTTATTTCCTACGGTTTCGCCTTTAGTAAGCAGGCGGTTGACAGAGATAGTCTGTCCTGTGCCATTATATGCACTGTTCCAATCAGAACCGTCGTTTGAGAAAGAATATCGTTTTCCCCAGCCATAATCAGTACGATTGCCTAAATCTTCTCCTTGATAGAGCTGTTCATATGTCCAGCCTTTCCATACCCAGCCGTCCGCAGGAGTTGCGGTATATTCTCTGTAACCGATACCCTGTGTAAAGGTTGTTTCCACCCCGTTGCTGTCTGTCAGTTCTGCCGTTCCACCATTTCTGGTAACATATGCATGGACTTCGGCATCTTTAACGATAGCCTGCATCTCGCTTACTTCCTCATAGCGGTCTGGAATATTGCTGTTAGCAAGAACAATCTGTGGCGTGATAGAAGCCAGCATAGACAGTGATAATACGACCGCTAATGCCTTTTTTGTTCTTTTCATTGCTTGTTCTCCTTTCTTGAATTTTATAGAGAACGATTAAAAGACTTTATTCCTCCCTCCTTTTTGTACTATTCTCAAAAAGTACACCTTTTAATAGTTCACTATATCACTATATAGTATGGCATAAAATACCATTTTTTTCAATGTTTTTCATGGTTGGAACGGCTATAAAGCTGTTATTCTTTTGCTATACTTGCTGATTTTAACTGTTCTATATCTTTTGCAAAAGGTGTACCTTTTGAGAGTTCAGAACAGACTATTTCCGCTGTAATAGGCGGTATTCCCTTAATTTCCGATAGAATGTAGCTTCGCTCATTTTGCATATTTCCAAGACTTCCGACAGAGGAAGCCTTTTCTTTTCCCATTCATGGACAAGCTCTCCGAAATTCTCTGGAAGCGTGATTTCTGGTCTGCCGAATTTAATTCCTTTTGCCTTTGCCACCGCTATGCCTTGTGCCTGTCTTTTTCTGATGTTCTCACGTTCATTTTGTGCGACAAAGGATAGTATCTGTAACACAAGGTCGGCAATGAACGTACCCATTAAGTCTTTCCCATTTCTGGTGTCCAGTAAGGGCATGTCTATGACGCATATATCAATCCCTTTTTCTTTCGTCAGTATTCGCCATTGTTCCTGTATTTCAAGATAGTTCTTGCCTAAACGGTCAATACTTAGGATATAAAGTAAATCGCCTTGTTTTAGCTTTCTGACGAGCTTTTTATATTGTGGACGTTCAAAGCTCTTTCCAGACTGCTTGTCTATGTAGATATTCTTAGAAAGCACGTTCCGCTTTGAGAGTTCAACAATCTGTCGTTCTTCGTTCTGGTCTATGCTGGAAACCCGAACATATCCATAAATCTCTGCCATTTATTATCAATCCTCCTTTGCTATGGATATAGAAAAGTATCATAAACAAAAAAAGCACCTTACTGTAAAAGTAAAATGCTTTCGTTAAAATATATTCATTTGTTATCATTATTCGATTTCTGCCATTGAGAAGATACGCCTTATCACACAGCTTGTAAAGAGTGCTGACGCATTGCGTTGCAACAGGCTCTTGACAAGCTATGAGCTAAGACGTTGATAACGAACAGGCAGAAATGAGATAGTGTGCCGTTTCACGACATAGAAAAAGACGCTCTTTTTTCAAGCGTCGATTTCTTATAACTCTGTATTTCTTTGTATAAGTCGTTACATAAGGCTCTTTCATTTGTTGTAATTTCGTTGTAATTTTCCCTATTTTCTTTTTGCTATTTTGTCGTTAGATACTGTATTTATGCGGTTTTTCTTAGTTTAATATCTGTTTTTGACATAAAAAAAGAATCTTTTCGACAAAACCTACTATTCACAGCAACTTGGTCAAAATACAAAGACCCCGGAGTTATCTCCGAGGTCTTTGCTTATATCATGGCACTTTTGAGAAAAGCCAGTTTCATTATTTGTACAGAGGTCCGTAGTTCTTGCAAGCGCGGAAATCTGCACCTTCTTTGTCCATTCCGAATGCATTCCATGCTGCCGGACGATAAATATCTTTTTCCGGAACGTTGTGCATGGATACCGGGATACGAAGCATAGAGCACATTGTGATCAGGTCAGCTCCGA
>OGPK01000685.1_pt1 | contig 32366 bp, 24 predicted proteins | sample 1552921 | NCBI WGS metagenome assembly OGPK01 (sample SAMEA2580264, study PRJEB22360) | human gut metagenome | biome: human gut; feature: human-associated habitat; material: faeces | place: Denmark | collected 2008/2010 | reverse complement strand
CTCTCAAATAAGCATACAAGTGTTGATTATCTTTCACAAGTACAGTATACTTGAGAGGAAAGACGGAAACAATCAGCACTTGCCATACGACTGAAAGAAAAGCAACATTGTCTGTTGAAGTGTTGCTTTTCTTTGTAAACTTTTTTTGGGAGGGGCTCTATATGGAGAAAATGGACGCAAGGAAACGCTATACGCAAATGGTGCTCAAGCAGTCTTTTCTGAAGCTGCTGAAGGAAAAACCCGTAAACAGAATTACGGTGAAGGAGGTTTGTGCGCTGGCGCAGCTTAACCGCGCCACCTTCTATGCCCATTACAGCGATTGCTTTGCCCTGATGGAGAGCATTGAGAATGAACTCATCGATGCCTTTGAGAAATCCCTTCGCTATGTCAATTTGTTTGATGTGACGGCACTGATCGAAGCCATTTACGATATGGTCGATCAGAATCAGGACGCCTGCCGGGTTTTGATTCTGGGGAATACAGGCGCAACGGTCCTCATGCGGATGATTGCTTTGGCCAAGGAGGAAAGCATTGCTTACTGGCGGAAAGAGCTGCCCTATGCCGACGAAACAGAGCTTGAGATGATGTATACCCATCTGTCAAACGGTTTGATGCATGTCGTTGTGGAGGGCTATGACAAGTACAGCAAAGAGGAAATGATCCATTTTGTCAACCGCGTTGTAAAAGCCAGTCTTTTGCTGTTTCAATCGCCCCAAAGCCCTCTCGCTTAACACAGCCTTTATGCCTGAACGGCATAACAAGCTTACAAAACGGTCGATGGTCAAAAAGATGAGCCGATAAAAGCGGAACAGGCATGATTTCGGTCATGCCTGTTCCAAGAAATATGAATTTTACCGTCTTGTCGTCCGGAATCCTTGTCCCGCTTTTTCCCTTTCCTCTCCAAATTTTAATTCGCCGTATGCTTCTTGATTTTTGTAAACCCATGTGCTATATTGAGTGCATGGCGGCAACAAAATCCGCCAAAATTTTCTCTATTTTTATAGAGTACAAAGGGGTAAAACCAAATGAAACTCAGAAAACTCTGCGCATTGGCACTCGCCGGTCTGCTCACGCTCTCTGCGCTTGCAGGCTGCACCTCCGCCAAAACCATCGTAGGGGGAAACACAAGCAGCACCTCCGCCGAGTCCTCCTCTTCCTCCGAAGCCGCCTCCGAAGACAGCACTGCGTCCTCCGAACCTGAATCTTCAGCCTCCACTGGGAAAGCCATGTTTGCCTCCCTCGCCGATTATCTCGCCGATCCGGACGTAAAAGCGTCCATCGATGCCGAAATTGAAAATCAGACCGATGACAGCATGACGATCAAGGTCTACGCAGACGGCAATGCGCTCGTCTATGAATATCAGTTCACAGATGAATACGACCTCTCCGACGAAGACATAAAGCAGTCCGTGCTCGATGCTTTAAAAGAAGGCTGCGAAGAAAATGCTTCTACCTTTGAGGATATCGCCGATACACTCGAAAGCGAAGTAGGCCTCTCCGGCGTGCACGTCCGCCTCGTCTACTTGAACGGCGACGGCAGCGAAATTTACACCCACGACTTTGAATGATTATTTGTGTAATTTATAAATAAAATTTAAAGCGCCGCCCGCGAACCGCTTTCGGTTCGCAGACGGCGCGTTTTATTTGACAAGATTCGACATTTTTAAGTGAAATATTTCGCGCTGCGAAATGTGAAATTTGATGCTACGCATCAATTGAAATGAAATAAATCCCTACGCGCTGCAGCGCGGTTCACACACCACAGGTATTTCACGTTGCGCAGCAACATTTCACTGCCCGAAGGGCAATTTCACAAATCCCGAAGGGATTTATTTCGTTGAAAAAAGAGCCTTGTCTTTTTGACAAGGCTCTTTTTTCTGGTGACCCGGACGAGAATCGAACTCGTGTTACCGCCGTGAAAGGGCGGTGTCTTAACCGCTTGACCACCGGGCCAGATGGTAGCGGCAAATGGATTCGAACCATCGACACTTCGGGTATGAACCGAATGCTCTAGCCAACTGAGCTATGCCGCCATATCTGCTCTATAATGTAGCGTAGTTTATTATAATACACATTTTTTCTTTTGTCAAGTGCTTTTTCACTGGAAAATTCTATATTTCTGTGTTATACTGTTCTCAAATTGCGCGATAAGACGTAAGGAAAGCGTGAGAAGGGAGAAAGCGCCGTGAAAATTCTGCTGAAAAAGCACTTCGGCTGGTTTTATGAAAAACTGAATAACGACGCCATCGACTCCTACGCGGCGCAGGTTTCGTTCTGGATCCTCATTTCGTTCATTCCGTTCCTCATGCTGATTTTGGCCCTTTTGCAGGTCATTCGGTTTGAAGACACCTCGCTTCTCGTAGCATTCGTTCAAATGCTTCCGCCGCCGGTGGAAGAAGTTGTCAGTTACTTATTTCAAGAGGTGCACGCGCCGCAGACGCTCATTTCCATGACGGCTATCACCTGCGTTTGGTCCGCTTCCACGGCTATGGTGGCGCTGATCAAGGGGCTTTACTCCGTTTTTGACGTTTCCAAAAACCACAACTATATTTTTATGCGTATTTTAGCCATTTTATACACGGTCGTGTTCGTCATGACGCTGCTTGTCAGCATGGGCCTGATGGTCTTCGGCGACATGCTGTATGAATGGCTCATCACGGTGATGCCGCCGGCGTTCCCGACGCTCATCAACCGCTTTAAGCCCATCATGTCCTATGTCCTGCTGCTGTTCTTCTTCTGGTTGATGTTCATTGCCATTCCGCGCAAGCAGGTATCCCTGCGCAACGCGTTTTTCGGCGCAGCGCTGGCTTCTGCCGGGTGGGTCTTATTCTCGTTTTTCTTCTCCGTTTTCGTGGAGAACTTTGCAAACTACGCCACCATCTACGGCAGCCTTGCCGCTTTGGTCATTTTAATGGTATGGCTGTATGCCTGCATGTTTATTTTGCTCATCGGCGGCGAGATCGCCATGTGGCTGCAGCACAGCGGCATCAACCGCGATGTTTCCGACCTGAAAACAGAACGTCGCCGCCGCAAACTCATCTCAGAGAAAGGAAACGATGCAAATGGCAAAACCGCAGACAAGAAGTGAACCCGCCCTGCAAAGCGCCGTGATGCGCTTTGGCGATGACGCGTTCCGCATCTGTTATATGCACACAAAAAGCGGCAAAGAGACGCTTACGCTGCTTTCCGATGTATTTATGCAGTACTTTTTAGACACGCAAACCTTTAAAAGCGAAGGCGAGGAGCGCCTTTGGGTGCTGCGCACAGCGCACAAGACATGCATGGACTATTATGCACAGAAAATTCGAAAAAAGCTGACGGACGAGCAGATTGCACAGCGCTCAAAAGACATGCCGTTTGAAACGCCGAAAGAGCTCTGCGACATTTTACGCCTGCATTACACGCTGCTGACGGCGGTGGCGCTGCACTACGGCGCAGGTGACAACACGCGCTTTATCGGCCGCGTGACCGGAAAATCCGCTTCTGCCGTGCAAAATCAGCTGGAAAAAGCCAAAAAAGCCGCGAACATGAGCGAGGACGACCTGCGCGAATGGGTAGAAACCCTGGAAACACCGGACGATCTTCTGCACCGCGTGTATTATTCTGTTTTGAATGAATCGAAAGACCCGCATTTTACCGCGAACAGCCGCGCAAAGCGTCTGAAGCGCAATGTAGACCGCGCCATGCCGTTTGCGGCCGTAGGTGTCATCGTAATCTGTTTATTGTGCGTTGTCGCCGTACGCGCGGGGTGGTTCGGCACGAAATACGTGCGCACGCCGGACGTGATTTTAGAAAGCGACACGCCGGTCTCGTCCGCCGCAGAGAGCGAAGTGAGCCACGTGACGCTGACTCCGGAGCCGACCGCTTCCGAAGACACGCGCGAAGCCGTGAACATGTCGCTTTCGATTTTTGTGCCGAGCGACAGCGGCCTTGACCAGTACAGCTACAAAAGTCTGCCCGCAGACGGTGCGGTGCTCGTGCAGAAAATGGCGGAAAAGGGCGCATTTCCGGAGGATGTGACGCTGGATGCGCTCGACTACATTAAAGACGGCGAGGTTGTCTCCACGATGAAGAGCGGCGAAATGCTGGAGGTGCGTTTGCAGTTTTCCGGCGCTTTGCAGGAATATTTAGACTCCGCCAGCTCCACGTCTTCTCTGGAAGCCATTGCAAAGACGTTCCGTGCATTTTATGAAGCTGCGGGCATGACGCTTTCTAAGCTTGAGGTGTATTCGGACGGCAAGCCCGTCACCGTGGGCGATATGCAGATCAACTGCACATCGCTGATGTACGGCGAACTTCCCGTTTCCGCCGTTTTGGACGGCGACACAAACGAACCTACGGAGGGTTGATTTTGATGAAAATACTCGTGATTGACGGTCAGGGCGGCAAAATGGGTGCGGCACTGACCGACCAGATTAAAAAGAATATGCCGGACGCGGAAGTCGTTGCCGTGGGCACGAACAGCCTTGCCACAAGCGCCATGCTGCGCGCCGGTGCGGACGCTGCCGCCACGGGCGAAAACCCCGTTGTGGTAAACTGCACGTGGGCAGACGTCATCGTGGGACCCATCGGCATTATTTTAGCAAACGCGCTTTGGGGCGAGATCACGCCGAAAATGGCGGCGGCCGTTTCTGAATGCGTTGCTAAGAAAATCCTGATTCCCGTCAACCGCTGCTCCGTAAGCGTAGTGGGCGTACAGGACAAGACGCTCTCGGAATACGTGCGGGATGCGGTCGCCATGCTGAAAAACATGCAGTGAGGAATATTGCGGCGACCGTGATGTTCTATGAAGTTGTGCGGCAAAGAAACGCTTTCCGCACATAACCTCGCCCGATTAGAACGCAAAAATGCGTTCTTTAAAATATGCAGGGGAAAAAATTTTGGGAGGAAAACGTATGAAAGAAAGAGAAAAATTCGGTTCTCGGTTGGGATTTATTTTAGTTTCGGCCGGGTGCGCCATCGGCATCGGCAATGTGTGGAAATTCCCATACATTACCGGCATATACGGCGGCGCGGCATTCATCCTGATGTATCTTGTGTTCCTTGTGGCGCTGGGTCTGCCCATTATGGTGTGCGAATTCACCGTGGGCCGCGGCAGCCGCATGGGCATGGGCAAGGCGCTCGATACACTGGAACCGAAGGGCACGAAATGGCATCGCATGAAGTGGATCAGCATTTTCGGCAGCTTTTTGCTGATGATGTTCTACACCATGGTGGGCGGCTGGATGCTGAAATACGCATTTATGGAGGCAACCGGTACGTTTGTCGGCTTGGACGGCAAGGCGGTAGAGGGCGTGTTCGGCGATATGCTGACAAATCCGGGCACGCTGACGTTCTGGGCGATTGTCGCCATTGTTATTTCGTTCGGTGCATGCGGCTTTGGCCTGCAAAAGGGCATTGAGAAAGTGACAAAGGTCATGATGATTGCCCTGCTGCTTTTGATGATTGCGCTGGCTGTGAACTCCGCATTTTTGCCGAATGCCGCGGCAGGCATCAAGTTCTACCTTGTGCCGGACTTCGGTGAAGTGGCAAAGAAAGGCTTCGGCAACGCGGTGTTTGCGGCGATGTCGCAGGCGTTCTTCACGCTTTCCATCGGCATCGGCTCCATGGAGATCTTCGGCAGCTATCTGGACCGCAAAAAGCGCATTACGGGCGAAGCGGTGAACATTGTGCTGCTGGACACGTTTGTTGCGCTGATGGCGGGCTTCATCATTATCCCGGTGTGCTTTGCCTACGGGGTGGAGCCGGGCTCGGGTCCGTCGCTGCTGTTCATCACGCTGCCGACGCTCTTCAACAATATGGCGGGCGGCAGAATTTGGGGCACGCTGTTCTTCATCTTCATGTCGTTTGCGGCGCTTTCGACCATCATTGCGGTGTTCGAGGAGATTCTCGCATTCTTCATGGATATCGGCGGTTGGAGCCGCAAAAAGGCTGTGGGCGTGAACTTTGTGCTGATCACGGTGCTTTCCCTGCCGGCGATTCTCGGCTTTAATGTGCTTTCCGGCATTCAGCCGCTGGGTGAGGGCAGCAACATTATGGATATGGAAGACTTCCTTGTTTCTTCCAATCTGCTGCCGCTGGGCAGCCTTGTGTTCGTACTGTTCTGCGTGCGCAAAAACGGTTGGGGCTTTGAGAATTTCCTCAAGGAAGCGAACAAAGGCGAGGGCATTAAGTTCCCGCACTGGATCCGCCTTTACATGCAGTACATTCTGCCTCTGATTGTGGTCATCATTTACCTGAAAGGCTACTACGATATGTTCAGCGGCAAGAGCACGGCGGTGTTTGTGAGCTGGATGTGCTTTGCGGTGCTGCTGCTTTTCGTCATCTTCGGCGTTTCGATTTTTACGGGACGGAAGAAGACGGGGAAAGTGAAGTAAACGGTTAATTACCAGGGATAAGAACGACAAAGTTCTTATCCCTTTTGTTTTATCCGAGCATATACAACTTATTTTTCGCTAAAAAACACAAACGCAAGTAAAATTTGCACATCTGCCATTTAAATTTGGTTTACATTATGGCTGATTTTGTGCAGAATTAAAGCGAGGAAAGACAACATGGAATTATACGAAAAACTATATCAATTACGGAAGAAATCCGGCTTTACTCAATCAGAATTGGCAGAAAAGCTTGGAATTTCCAGACAAACTGTTTCTAACTGGGAATTGGGGACAAGTGTTCCACCTTCAAAACGTCTAATTGAAATCAGCAAGCTCTATCAAGTTCCTATTGATTATTTATTAAACGAACCCAAAGCTGAACCACTCGACACATCATCACTTGATAAATCGATATTATCAACCGAACATTCGACCGAACCGCTTTCCTCTCGCAAATCTCTGCTTTTTAAAATAAAGAAACGTTTCTTTGAACGTCCCGCGCATCTTATTGTTGTCCTATTGTTAGGCTTTTTAATCGGTGTTTCCTTTGCAATTTTGCTATTCTTTCTATTTTCAAAACCCATTGCACAGGAAACCGTTTGCGAATATGAATATGAAGATTTGTCTTCCAACGGCATTAGTATACCTGATGGCACTGATGGGGAATTTGATTTGACATGGGACTAGCGAAAACTAGTTTAAAGGTATCAAACTCAAAGAAAGGAAATTATCTATGTATCAAACAAAATTCAAAAAAGTTCTTTGCTGCTTTATGCTGATAATTTCAATTATTAGTTGTTTTAACTTATCGGCTTATGCTGCCGAATTACCTGCGCCATCCTATAATACGTATAATACGATAGAACGCGCTACTGGAAAACTCAATATAACTATTCCTGCCTACACAACCAAAAAAGCCAGTTCCAGTTTTCCACTTGAATCTGGAGAATCGGTCACTATAAACGCATCCTATTCCCCCTCATCTGCCCGTGTGGATTTTGGCTTAATCGGATCAGACGGAAAATTCCATTATGTAAGTGCTTCAAATGGTTCGATTAACTGCAAAATCAACATCAGTGAACGCGGGAACTACACATTAGCAATACGAAATAACTCTTCCAATTCTGTTCAAGTCACTGGCTATGTAACCTATTGAGCGTCTAACACTTATTTTCAAAAAATGCTACGGTAATTTTACTGTAGTAAATATAAGGAGGTATAACCTATGAAAGCCAAAAAGATCTTAGCAACCTGTCTTGCCGTCGCCATGATGTTATCCGCAGCAGCATTGCCAACGTCCGCATCTGAGGTGCCACAGGTTTCAAGCAGTATCGCTTCAACTACTGTAGCCCCCAGAAATGTTCAAAGAAACTGGACAAATCTTTCTATCGGTACATCCTATACTTACCTTGACACTGGAAACAATTACAAAATTTCCAACTGGTATGGCTCTTATGCAACTTTTGTTTTTGAAAACAAAAGTTCCAGCGATACCATTACATTACGAATCACAGATTATGACAAAAACGGAAACCAACAGCATTCTTACATCAAAAACCTTTCTGGCAACGGTGGAAGTGCTACGGTAAAAGTTACACCAAGTGGCTATTATATGGTTGAAGTACGTTCTAATAAGTCGATTTCAGGTGTAAATCTTTCCACTTATACCGAAAAATAACTGTATGAAAAAGCCGGTTTTTATTCTAACCTTACTCTTGTTTTGCTTTTTGACAAGCTGCAAATCCACCAATATGTCTGAAACATTACAGATTTCAGATTGTGAGTTGCATTCAGAATATACCACTGTTTATTACGGTAAATCAGAGCAAATTGAAATCGGTAACCACAGTTTTTTATCTGTCTGTCTTTCACCCGAAACAAAATTTAATGAAAATTCTTCCCTGCTCTATTCTTTGCTTGTCTATGATGCAAACGACGTTCAACATCAATGCTATGAAGACATCACCATTTATCCCGAAAACTACTCAAAAAGTAATCCAGTTTGTAAAACTATTCCTGATGGTTATGTCATTCTTAAAATCAAGTACGCGGGTGAAAATCTTACTCCTTGTGATTTTGAAATCACTTTGAGTAAATAATCAAGAGGGTTTAGCAACACAAAGCTAAACCCTCTTTTCTATTTCCCCTCCAGCACAGTGCATTTACCGCACCTTGCGCAGCCGTTGCAGATCATGCGGCTGCCGCATTTTTCGCACTGGGGGCCGAAGTATTTTTCGTATTTTCGCCCGGCGTCGAACAGGCCGTAATCGTCTTCGAGCTTGAATTTCATCGGCTTGCCCTGATACGATATGCCGGATTTATACGCCATTTCGCTTTGCACGCGCTTATTCGGCAGGAAGTACCGCCGACCGTCCTTGATGAAGTTTGTGCCCGTCTCGATAAAGCAGAACGTGACGTTTTGGTTTGCGCACTGCCTATGCAGCGAGCGCACCCAGTCGTAATCGCACGGGCGCGCGCCGTCGTAGTTTTCGCCGCCGCAGATAACCTGCTCAATCTGCCCCATCGCGAGGTATTTTTCAATCTCTATGGGGCCGAGCAAGGGCGCTGTCATGATGCCCTTGTGCTTAAACGGCAGGCTGTGCAGAATGGGAATGCGCTCATCCGCGCGGCGCTGATTTTCGCATGTGACGTTGAAAAAGATGTGCTCCCAACCGTCGCCCCAGTTATACGGCAAACATTTTTCTACGCGCTCCGGGCGCTTTGTGAGCAGAAAAAACGAAATGTCCCGCCGCTGATCCATGATCTCCCACGCTTCACGCCGCCACGGATCGGCCTGCTCCAAAAAGAAATCGGACGTCATGCACACGCGCAGCTGCTCGCCGCTTTTTACTTTGTAGTTGCCTGCGCGGTCGCGGCTCAAAGGATAGTGAAAGCCCGTTTTTGTGCGGTAAATTTCCGCGCCGTTATGCCCGCGCTGACTGTCGAGAAAATACATATAGCAGTGTGCGCAGCCCTCGCTGCACTTCACGCACCCGTGCCACGGGTTCCAAATATCGTGCATACCGTACCTCCTTATCGCAGGGTAAGAAGCCGAAAGACCTGCTCTGCGCTTTCGGCGAGATTTTCCGCCGCGGTTTCGGGGCGCATGGCTTCGTCTAATGTCGTCACGCCGCGCACGGCGGGGAAAAACGCCGTGATGCCGGCTTTGTTGCACGCTTCCGCGCCCTTTCCAATGCCACCCGCAAACGCGATGACGGGCTTGTGATACTTCTTAGCAAGCTTCGCCATGCCTACGGGCGCTTTGCCCATGGCGGTTTGGGCGTCCAGTCTGCCTTCACCCGTCACGACGAAATCGGCATTTTTGATTTTTTCCTCTAAGCGCGTTTCCTCCATGACGATCTCAATGCCGGGCATGAGCTCTGCGTGCAGGAACACGCCGAGTGCGAAGCCGAGGCCGCCCTCCGCGCCTGCGCCGGGGATATCAAGATTGCTTTCGGGATACAGTTCTTTCGTCAATGCGGCGTAATTTCGCATATAGCCGTCCATTTCGCGAACCCTTTCGGGCGTAGCACCCTTTTGCGGACCAAAGACGGCACTGCACCCGTTTTCGCCGCACAGCGGGTTTGTGACGTCGCACGCCGCGCGGATGACGCGGTTTTTGAGCGCAGGCAGGGCATTTTTGTTCTCGATTTTCGCGAGCACGCGCAGCCCCTCTGCGCCGAACGGGACGGGGTTGCCGTCTTTATCCAAAAGATCGAACCCGAGGGCTTGCAGCATGCCTGCGCCGCCGTCATTCGTTGCGCTGCCGCCGATGCCGAGGATAAACCGCTTGCAGCCGCGATTTATTGCATCGCGCAGCATTTCGCCCACGCCGTAGGTGGTGGTTTTCATGGGGTTCCGCTTATCTTGGGGTACGAGCGGCAGGCCCGCTGCCTGTGCCATTTCCAATATGGCGAGGTCGCCTTTGACGCCGTATTCCGCCGTGACCTTCTCGCCGAGCGGGCCCGTGACCCGCACGCGCACCGTTTCGCCGTGCAGACCCTCTGTGAGCGCTGCAGACGTGCCTTCGCCGCCGTCCGCCACAGGGCACACCACGCACTCGATTGCGCCGTCTGCGCGGCGTACGCCCTCTGCCACGGCCTTGCCTGCCTCTATGGAAGACAAACTGCCTTTAAACGAATCCATCGCAATCACAACGCGCACTCAAAACGCCCCCTAAGAATTTCTTTTCACCATAATAGCACATTTGTTCCCTGTTTTCAAGATGAAATCGGGCATGAAAAAACGCAGGAAAGCGCTTTGCCTTCCTGCGTTTTGTATTCTATGAAATTACTTGAGGGTAATGGGCTTTACAGGTTTGTTCTCCTCGCGGGCGCTGGTCTTGCCCTCGGGCTTGATTTCGCCTGCAGCAAGCAGGGAACGCTTTGTGAGAGACGGGCCGATGAGCTCATACACCAGCACGGAGAACAGCACGACGTTGCGCACGATGCTGCCGTCTGTAAGGGACGTAGCGGTGAGCGCCATGCCGAGCGCCACGCCGGCCTGCGGCAGAAGCGTGATGCCGAGATGCTTTTTGATGTGGTCACTGCACTTTGTCATGGCGCAGCTGATGTAAGAGCCGGAGATCTTACCGAGCGAACGGAAGACGATGTAAATGATGCCGATGAGCAGCACGAGCGGGTTGCTTAAAATATTTAAATCGAGCTCCGCGCCGGAAAGCACGAAGAACAAAATGTTGATGGGGCCTGTCCAGCGATCCAGACGGCTCATCAGCTCTTCGGAAGCGCTGCACACATTGCAGAAGACCGTACCGGTCATCATGCAGACGAGCAGCAGAGAGAAACCGATCTTCACGCCGCCGAGCTCAAATTCCATGGAGGAGATACCAACCATGAGAAGTACGAAGGCGACCGTGAGGGACAAACGCTTACTGCGGGAGTGGAAATAGGTCTCTAACCAGTTGAGCGCAAGGCCGGAAAGTGCGCCGAGCACGAGGGAAATCACGATCTCGATGATGGGCTCTAAAATGACGCTGACAACGCTGATGCTGCCCATTTCAAGTGCGCCGGCGATGCCGAAGGACACGGAGAACAGCACGAGGCCCACGGCGTCATCGATGGCGACGACCATGAGCAGGAGCTTTGTGAGCGGGCCGTCTGCCTTATACTGGCGCACGACCATGAGCGTAGCCGCCGGGGCCGTAGCCGCGGCGATGGCGCCGAGGGTGATGGCAGAGGGCAGCGAAAGGAGGGCGGGATTGATGAGATGCAGGACAATGAGGGCGATATCGACCACAATAGTCGTGATGACCGCCTGCAGAATGCCGACGGTGATGGCCTGCTTACCCATCGTTTTGAGCTGCGAGACGCGGAACTCGTTGCCGATGGCGAACGCGATGAAGCCGAGCGCCGTCTGCGTGATGACGCTGAGGCCCTCCACCTGCTCCAGAGAATTGAAGCCGATGTACGGAATGTTCAGCGCGCCGAGACAGAACGGACCGATGAGCAGACCGCCGACGAGGTACGCCGTGACCGCAGGCAGATGTACGAGCTTTGCCAAGCGGGACATCAGCAGACCGACGACCAGAGCGATGCCCAGACAAATCAGGGTTTTTTCCACTTTTTGAACACTTACCTTTCTTCGAGGTACGCGTGCGGCCACACAGAAAAGTGCCGGTCTCCGCCCCTCCATTTATCTATCGTTTTTCCCGTGATTGGGAAAAAGCAGAACTCCAAAAAATCTTACAATAAATTCACGAATATGTCAATATTCCTTGGCACTATGTTTCCGCGGAAAACGTTTTTTCCCGTTGTTTTGCTGAATATGGTAAGTCGTGAAGTAAAACCTGTTGAAGGAATAAAGTTTTGCTCAATCTTTCTGCGCGGACAGCTAAAAGCAAGCGTAAATGAAAAAATCCCTCTGACAGAGGGAGCTTATAGCTTTTGAAAAATAAAAAAGAACCACATTTCTGTGATTCTTCTAAGTGTTGGCGCCAACCTATCGTCCCGGGCCGTTGCCAGCCGAGTATTTTCAGCACAAACGAGCTTAACTTCTGTGTTCGGTATGGGAACAGGTGGACCCTCGTTGTAATCAACACCAACTATTCTGTTTGCCGCCTCATCTGACGGCTTTGTTATAATACCACATCTCTTTCTAAATTGCAAGCCTTTTTTTAAAAAAACTTCAATAAATTTTGAAAAAAGCAAAATATGGTATACCAAACATTTTGCATACCATATTTTGTAGGTTATTCTTCTGTGTAATCACCGGTGTCATCCGTATAGTCGCCCGTATCATCGGTGTAATCCCCTGTGTTGTCCGTATAATCGCCGGAATCATCCGTGTAGGTGTCGCCGGCGGTGTCCGTTGTATCGGTGTTATCGGTGCTGTCGCCGTTCGGATCGGGGGTCGGCGTGGGGGTGGGCGACGGCTCCGGCGTTTTGTTGCCGAGGAGATAATCTGCCCAAATGGCGCAGCCCTCGTCGTTTAAGTGGATGCACAAGCCCTCGGGGTCAGCGCAATACTCCGCGGGAAGGTAGCCCTCTGTACAGAATGCGGCGATGTTTAAGAACTTCAGGTTCTTTTTGCCCGTGCAATAGGTCTGCATCGCTTCGTTATACTGCGCGATGGTGCCGCTGCTGAGCCCCTGATAGTCAATCCATTCCAGCATGGGCGTAACGGCCTGCACGGTAATTTCAAGGTTCGGGTACTTCGTTTGCAGCGCGGAAATAACCGCCTGCGCAGTGGACGTGACGTCGGAAACATCGTTATACGTGAGGTCTTCCTTGCCGAGTTGAATGTAAAGCTTCGTCGCGGAGAAACGGTCGATGGCTTCCGTGACGGTGAGAGCGGTGTCATCGTCAAGCCACAGGCCGCCCTCACCGCCGTTTAGTTCGTCCTGCGCTTCGCCCCACGAATAATCGCTGCGGATCATGAATTCCGCATCGCTCAAAGCGGTGGTGCTGCCTGCGCCGTCCGTAACGTAGTTTTTCAGGCACGTCGTCATGCTGTCGCCGATGAAAAGCGCGCCGTCGAAAGCGGAAGACGGCGTAGGCGCGGCGGAAGCGGTGTTTTCTGCCGGTGCAGCGCTGGCCTGCGGTTTTACGGTGGAGAAGAACTCCGGCTCGCCGTCTGCAGCGATACTGCTGATGGGTGTGCGCACACCGGCAGCGCTGGCCACGCCGAGGGCAACGAGCGCCACGAGCACAGCGGCGGTGCAGACAACCGCCACGCGGAACTTGTTGATCTTCTTTTTATGAGGCACGCCTGCTTTTCGCGGCGCTTTCGGGGCTTCCGCCTTCTGCGGGACATTCTGTGCGGCCTGCTCTGCGGCTCGCCTTGTGCGTCGCTCCGCACGGGCAGCTGCGCGCTGTGCCTGCCGCTCTTCCTCGCGCATAGCAGCGGGGCGTTTTCTTTTATTCGCCAAAATATAGTCATCCTTTCGGAATATTTCTTTGTTACCTTGGGTTTATTGTACGGCGCGGGAAAGATTCTGTCAAGTAAATAGGACACCGCGCAGCGCTGCGGGTGCCCTCTTTTACGGTTTATTAAAATTTATACACTTTATGAATGTTTACACGCGCGTGAGGCGCACGGCCATGTACTCGTGGCCCGGCAGCGCAATGCGGAACTTGCCGCTGTGCACGCCGGCATCGGTGATGGTCATGTTCCACGTATCGATGATCTCCACGCGCCAGTTTTCGCCCGCGGGCTTTACGAAATCGCGGAAGCTCGGGCGGCCGAAGCCGTAGTAGTGAATCTCGTAGCCGGTGACGGGGATCATCTCGTCCGGCACGGCGACGGTCTCATCGAATGCGCCGGGGCCTTGCTTTAAGCCGAGACCGGGCGTCTGCGTGAGAATTTCATGCAGGAAGCGGATGCGCGCGGGGCTTTCGCCGTGCAGCTTGCCGCCGTGGCTCCACCACAAGATGTCTTCGGGGTTCATGAAGGTCTCGCCGTGGCCTGCGTAGCCGCCGCGCATGGAAGCTTCCCAGAAGCGGCGGGTGAGCTCCTGCCCGGAGATATTGCCCCAGCCCATATCGATATTGCCTTCGTAAGCAATCTCATCCCACACGATAGGCTTTTGGTAGCGCGTGCGGTAATCGGTGGTGTATTCCACGTGACGGTAGAGATCCTGACGCTGCAAGCTGCAGTGCGTAATCCACGGACGGGTGTGGTCGTAGAACGGTATGCAGTTGTGGATGGAACGCATGTGGTTGTACGGATCTTTTTTGCAGAGCAGGTCTGCGTAGTGCTCCCAGTCCTCAAGCTTCTTGGCGCGCATGAGGTCGTATTCGTTTGCAAGGCTCCACCACACGTTGCGGTAGGCGGAGAAGCGCGCGATGACGTAGTTCCAGTAAAGGTCGTCCTGCTCGCGGTTCATGGCGGAGAAGCCCCAGCGGTCGTAGGGGTGCATAACGATGATGTCGGCCTCGATGCCGCGCTCCTGCAATTCTACGATGCAGCGCTCCATGCGGCGAAAATGCTCGGGGTTAAAACGCGTAAAATCCCAGTTGTTGCCGGAAAAATCGACGAAATACGAGAAGTTTTCTTCGGTGAGGTTTGAATTATCGACCGGGGTGCCCTCATACGGAAAGGTCTCCGGATCGCGGAAATTGTGGATGTAGTGCTTCGGAAAGACGCAGAAACGCATTTTGTTGAAGTAGCCCTTATCGAGCTCCTCGAGCGTTTGCTTGTGCACTTCTTCCGGCTGGTGCGCCCACGCGTAACACGTGGTGCCGACGGAATAGTACGGCGTGGTGTCTTCATAGGCGAAATGGTACGTGTTCGCAATACGCACCGGGCCGTGGTTATTGCCGGTCGGCTCCGTTACGGTGAAATCGCCGGCAGACTCCGCTTCCGGGAAGCTGCCGACCGTTTCATAGACGTAATCGCCCGTAAAAGACGGCATGAAGCGCACTTTATAAACGCCGTCGCCGTCATAGAAGCCGTCTACCGTGACGATTTCGTTTTTGCTGCGGAACGTGGCGGAAACAGACTGCTCCGTAAACGGGTTGCCCGCAGACGGACCCTTGAGAGAAACTTCAAAAAGCCCCCATTTTTCTACTGTATCCATTAGATGTCACTCCTTATTTCTCGATGACGCCTTCATAATTCATGCCGAAGCCGTAGTCGTAGGCGTGACCGAATTCATCCACGTGCACTTCAAGGTCAAACGGAACGTCTTCGCAATGCTTTTCCACGGTGTCCATGTCCTTCGGCATCTGCACGGGCAGACGGCCGGTGGGATCGTAATCGCCGAAGACGACGTCGAGCACCGCGGCGCGGGAAACACCGAACTCGACGACGATGCCGTCCGCTTCACGCTCAAACTCGTGCATGACCATTGGGTTGTTGATCGCTGCGCAGACAATGACGGGCTTGTCTCCCATCGCCTCGCGACAGTTTAGAATGTTATCCAGGTCGCATTCATTATAGGCAATGTTCGTTTTGCCGCGGTAGCTGCGGTTCGTGAAATTCTCGCGGAAATCGCCGCCCGCAATACTCACTTCGCGCGCGTTCACCGCCGTATAGGGGCGGTACTGGAGTGTGATGGGCAGGTAGCCGTTGCCGCCGTTTGCGACGTCTTCCGTAGAATACGCGTTGCACGCAGGGCTTTCCACAAAGACAAGCGCCACATCCGCTTCCTCGGGCGTCTTTACGCGCACGCCGTATTTCGAAATCACCTCGTCCGTCACGGGGTCTTCCGTGTGGGCGGGAATATCGTTGCGCATAAAGCCCTTCATGGTGCGGAGCTTGCGCTGCGGCACGTAGATTTTGATACCCTTTTGGAGCGGCAGACAGTGATTGCGATTCTTTAATAAGACGACAGATTTGCGTTGTGCGTCATAGCCGTGGGCGCAGAATTCCGCGTTGCCGACAATCTTGGCGGACTCTTCGGGATCGAGATACGGGTTCTCGAACAGGCCGCACCGGAAAATATTTTTGAGCAGACGCGCGGCGGAGCGCTCCATTCTGGCGCGCATGGCTTCTTCGCCGACCTTTTCGCAGCCGATTTGATACGCTTCCATGATGGGCGCAATCTCCGCGTTGCCGCCGAACTGGTCTACGCCATTCATGATGGCGACGAAGCAGCGCTCGCCCTCGGTCATGTTTTCCATATTAAAGCAGCGGCTTGCAAACGTATCCATAATGGGTGCGGGATCCTGCGTGATGCCCCAGTCTGTGCAAACGACACCCTTAAAGCCGTATTTTTCGCGCAGGAGATCTTTGATGAGATACTCGCTGTACGAGTTGCCGACGTTTTTGCCGTTTTTGGTGTCGAGGCCCCAAGAAACCGTGTAATACGGCATGACGGCAGAGGCGCTTTCGGTGGGACCGTCTAATTTAAACGCCGCTTCCGTAAACGGTTTCCTGTGTTCTTCGGAATTATTGCCCGGGTAAACCGCGTATTTGCCGTAGGCATAGTGTGCATCGCGGCCGGCCTCACCCGTGCCGCCGCCCGGCCAGTGCTTGACCATGGTGTTTACGCTGTCATATCCCCAGCCGTTTTCGGAATTCTCGGTGGTCTGCATACCGTCGCAGTACGCCTTGACCATTTTCTTTGTCATTTCAAGATTTTCACCGAGCGTATCGACAAAGCGCATCCAGCGCGGCTCGGTGCAAAGGTCAATCTGCGGGCCGAGCGCCGTGGTGATGCCGAGCGCACGGTATTCTTTCGACGCATCCTCCGCGAACCGGCGGACAACCTCGGGGTCAAAGCACGCGGCAAAACCGACACCCTCCGGCCACTTGCTGACGTCACTGCCGGCAGTTTTAAACTCTACGCTGCCGCTGCCGCGCGCACCGTTGCGCGGGTCGGAGGAAATGTTCACCGGGATGCCGTGCGGCATGCTTTCGGCAAGCTTTTGCAGCTCATTGTTCCACTTTGCGGCAGTCTTCGCGTCTTCTACCGTAATCATGAGGACGTGGCGAATGTGCTCTTTGTTCATGAATTCCTTCTGCTGGTCGGTAAGCGTATACGCAGGGACATTTGCTTCCGCGTACTTTTGGCCGTTATATGTACCGCCGAACGGGCCGAACGCCATGGGCGGCACCGCTTGGTGCGGCGAATAGAGCATAAGGCCCGCAATCTCCTCTGTTGTCAGGCGGGAAGCAAGGTCTGCGGCGCGCTCCTCAACGGGCAAACGCCAATCTTCATATGGGAGAAGCTCGCCGGTCTTTTCTAAATCTTTAAAATACAGGCCGTCTTTTTCGATGAGCTCTACACCGGACGACGCAGACCACGCAAGCGGCTTGCCGTTTTCGGGATAGGCGCGGACAATGCCGTCTCTTTCCGTTTTTTTCACGTTCATTTTCTGTACCTCTTTATGTTTATTTTATGGGAGAAACCGCTGCACGGTGGCTTCCAAGTCTTCCAATATAAAAGCTTCTTCCGTGTGCGCACAGGCGGCAAGGCCGTCTCCGGGGCGCAGCGGAAGGCCGGTGTGGTGGTATAGCACGCGGCTTGCGTACAAAGTGCGGTACTCGCCGAGGGGGTTATTCCAGAAGTCGCGGACTTCGCCCAAAAGCGCGCCTGCGGGCAGAATATCGCCTTTTTTTACAGTGGGGTACCACAGGCCCTTATGCTCAGCGACGAGATAATCCACCTTCGGCCAGACGGTCTTTTTGTCGGTATTTTCCGGCTCACCGGGGAGCATATTTACGGCTTTTAAGACACCGCGCACATCGGTGCAGTAATTTGAAATGTCTTCTTCGCGGCACATGGCGCCGTAGCCGCGCTCCAAAAGCAGGCCGGGCACACCGTGCTGGGCGGCAAAGCTGTAAAAGCCCGTTTTTGCAGAAGACGCCACAAGGTGTTCAATCCCCGTTGCCGCCGCCATTTTAAGCGATGTGCGCAGCACGTTTTCACCCGCCGTGACGGGGAAAAACAGGCAAGGTGAAAGCGGCTCCATTCCGCCGCCGCTGTGCAAGTCGAGAATATAATCCGCAAACGGCATGATCTCCTGCTCCATGAACGCTACAAGACGCTTGCCGGGCGTACCGCTTAAGTCACCGGGAAAATCGTCGTTTAGGTTGACGTTGCCCTCCGGAACGAGCGCTTCGCTGTGCGCGAAAAAGCCGGTCTCGTTCACGCAGTGCAAAAGTAAAATGCTGCCGGCGAGGTCTTCGGGCGAAAGCGTCTGCGAAAGCCGCGCGCACGCCGCGACGCCGGGATACTCCCCGCTGTGCAGGCCGCCCGTGACAACGAGCGACGGGCCGGGCTTTGCACCGCGCAGGAATGTAAACGGCAGCGCATACGGTGTGTTTTCGGGCGCAAGGAGCCCTTTTGTATGGTTTAGATTGGTGTTTATAATCTGCGAGACATGCCGGTAAGTTTCCATAGGTTCCCCCTTTTAAATTTAAATGAGCTTTTTGCGTGTTTCTTTTGTACAAAGTATAGCATATTTACCATAAAAAGTAAAGATTTTTATATGGTGTGTCACGCGGGCTGTATGCACAGAAAAGCGCGAGAAAACGGCGTATCTTTTTCCTTGCATTAAAACGGCTCCTAATGGTATAGTTAATAGGCTGCGGTAAAAAAGCGGCAAATTATGCGGAAAAATCAATTTATTGGAGGGAAACATGATAAAAAACTATTTAACGAGCCTGAAACAGGAGTTTTCGGGCTACAACACCGCCAAGCTGATGAAAGACATCATGGCGGGCCTGACTGTTTGCGCGGTGGCGCTGCCCCTTGCGCTGGCGTTCGGCGTATCTTCCGGCGCTACGGCAGCTGCGGGTCTTGTTACGGCGATTATTGCGGGCGTTGTCATTGCGGTACTCGGCGGCGCTTCGTTCCAGATTTCCGGCCCCACAGGCGCAATGAGCGCCGTTTTGGTGGGTATTGTGGCGTCTTACGGCTTGCAGGGCGTGTTTTTCGCGTGCTTTGCGGCGGGCGCACTGCTGCTTTTAGCCGGTATTTTTAAGCTTGGGCGGCTCATCAGCTTCATCCCGATGCCCGTCATCATGGGCTTTACGTCCGGCATTGCGATTATTATCGCGATGGGGCAAATCGATAATCTCTTCGGCACTGCATCCGAGGGCAGCTCGAATTTGGCAAAAATCGCGTCTTACGCGCGCCTCGGCTTTCATCCGAACCTCCAAGCGATGCTGATTGGTCTGCTTGTCGTTGTCGTGATGATTGTCTGGCCGAAAAAGTGGGGCGCACGCGTGCCGGGCTCGCTTGTGGGCATCATTTTGGCAACGGTCGTTTCCGCCCTGTTCCGTATGGATTCCATTGCGACGGTGGGCGACATTCCGCGCACGCTGATGCTCGCTGACCGCCTTGACCTCGGCAGCCTGAACCTTGACATGCTGAAAAACCTCATCTCGCCCATTGTGACGATTGCAGCGCTCGGCATGATTGAAAGCCTTTTGTGCGGTGCTTCGGCTTCCCGCATGAAAAACGAACCGTTTAATGCCGATCAAGAGCTCATCGCGCAGGGCGTAGGCAACATTCTGCTGCCGCTTTTCGGCGGTGTGCCGGCTACGGCGGCCATTGCGCGCACGAGCGTAGCGGTGAAATCCGGCCAGCAGACGCGCCTTGCGAGCGTGTTCCACTCCGTTTTCCTGCTCGCCTCCATGTTTCTGCTCGGCGGCGTGATGGCGCGCCTGCCGCTTGCGGCACTTGCCGGCGTTTTGATGGTAACGGCGTGGCGCATGAACGACTGGGGCGGCATCCGCTACATTTTCAGCCACAAGCTAAAATCCGGCATCAGCCAGTTCCTCGTCACGATGCTCGCGACGGTGATCTTTGACCTGACGGTCGCGATTTTGCTCGGTGTTGCGTACTCTGCGATTTTGTACATTGCAAAATCCAGCCAGATTGGCGTAAGCTTCTCCGACATTGACGCGAATAAACTGCGCACGGTGGAAGGCAAGCCGCCGGTGCTGGAGACGACCGGCGTTGTGTACGTGACAGGCTCGCTGTTCTTCGGCGCGGTGGATGAATTCAACCGCCGCATGGCGGAAATGCCCGCCTACGACCATGTGATCTTCTCCCTGCGCGGCATGCCGAACATTGACGTTTCCGGCGCGCAGGCCGTTTTGGAGCTGTGTGAAAGCCTGCAAAAGCAAGGCAAAACGGTCGCCTGCTGCGGCATGGCAGACGGCGTGCGCACCTATTTTGACCGCACGGGCATCACGGTGCTTCTCGGTGAAACCGCGTACTTCTGGAACGCGGAAGACGCGATTTTAGACCTGCTGAGCGCAGAAATTGCGGAGTAAAATAGAATTATAAATAGCATCACCCCCGTTCCGTTTTGTGCGAAGCGGGGGTGATGCTTGTTTTAAAACAAAAACCCGCAGGCGAGGCATACGAGCGTATGCCTTGTCTGCGGGGAAATGTTTGAAAAGATTCGCTTTTGCGTCCCTCGAGAAAAATCCTTGCGGATGATTATCTCTTGGAGAACTGCGGAGCGCGACGAGCGGCTTTGAGACCGTACTACGAGAGTTTCTGAGCCGTTTTTTCTTGGTATTCCGGGCTTTTTCGGCTTTCAGCTTCTCAGTTATCCGGTGTGGTAACCACAAAAAACAGCGTTTTTTCATTCGCCAGGAACTTGATGAAAAGCACAATTTACTACCCCAAACAGTTCCTCCGGCTTATTGTACTTCACTTTTGCGTAGATGTCCATAGTTGTTTTGCTGTTTTCATGTCCGGCAAGGTATTGAACTGTCTTTGGATCGACACCCGCATAGAGAAGATTGGTGATGTAAGTGTGCCGCAGCTGATGTGGAGTCACATCAAAGTCCAGCGCGTATTTGATTTTAGGCTGATTTTTCTGTGTCATACCCAGTGTTGGAGTGACCGTGTATTTGATACTCTGCCCATTCACATACTTATAGTAGTTACGGGCCTTAGCGGACCGCACAACTACATACTGCCATACTCTTTGAAACTGTGAAGCAGCTAACGGCTCTCCTTGGCTGTCTGCAATCACATAATCCGAATGAGAGATTTCCTTGGCTTCTCGCAAACAATCCGCCAGACACTTGGGGATCGGAATATCCCGTTTGGCCGCCGGGGTCTTTAACACCGTAGAAATCACGGGCCTGTTATGCTCTGTACGCCATGCCCGTTTCACCGACAGATAAGGTGTGGCCTCGTCCAGAAATACACAGTCCCATTGCAGTGCAAGGATTTCTTCCCGACGCAGACCGGAATACAAACCGAGCATAATAAACAAGTACGGGGGAAGCCCTTTGACTGTATCCAGAAGCACTGCTACCTGTTGATCTGTCAAAGCCTCTTTCTTTTTTGCCAGCTTTCCACCCTTGCCCGATATTCCCACGCAAGGATTGTATTCGAGAATCTGGCTTCGCTCTGCCGCATAAAAAATGCACTTGAGAAGCATATTGACCTTGTTGTATAAGCTCTCCGATTTTTTCGACAGCGGAACGAGTGCCAACCAAATATCATCAGCGGTCACTTCTTCCATATACATCTCGCCCAATGGCTTGATGATATAGTTTGTCATGTCTCTCGTATAACCTCTGAGCGTAGATGCAGATACCTTTGCCGACTGCATGAGCAACCACTTTTCGCAATACTCGGCTACTGTTGGGTGCTGCCGATGAAAGATGATTTCTTCCACCTGCTTCCGTGCCTCTAACTGTTTCTCATACAATTCTTCACAAGTAGTGGCATATAAACTCAACTCTTTGCCATCGGCATCCGTAATCCGTGTTCTGTAATACTGGATTCCTTTTACTGTAATAGTCCCATACTTCGGGATCTCCGGTTTCTTTTTAGCCATCTTCGATCTTCCTTTCCTGATAATGTGCAGTTTCCGTATCTACACTCCCTTTTTATCAGAAAGTCTCAATTTAATCAAAGATACGGCCCAAGTAAAACAAAGAGTGAGACATCCTTGCCTCACTCTTTGTTTTATAATCTCTTATTCTTACATAGCTTTCCAACTTGCAAATGCGCTGCTCATTGATCTTACCAGCTCATCCGGCCTGTTGTACTTGACCTTTGCATAGATGTCCATGGTAATTTTACAGCTTTCATGTCCTGCCAGATATTGAACTGTTTTAGGGTCCACCGAGGAATGAATCAAATTTGTGATATATGTATGCCTCAACTGATGGGGCGTCACCTCAAAGTCCAGGCTATAAATCACATTCCCGTTGTGAGCGGCCTTTTCCCCCAAAACAGGCGTAACTGTGTGCTGCACTCGCTTCCCATTTTCGTATCGGTAATATACCCGTTCCTTCGTCGTTCTGGTAACGATATACTGCCAGAGCCGCTTAAGCTGCGTATAAGACAGCGGATCGCCATCCCGGTTCGGGACAACATACTCCGATGTGGAGTTTGCCTTTGCTTCCCGCAAACAGTCTGCTAAACAAACGGGGAGTGGAATATTTCTCGCCGCTGCCTTTGTTTTCAATTCATCGAGAATGACCGGCCTGTTGTTCTCTGTATGCCATGCCCGTCTTACCGTCAGATACGGTGTATCTGTGTCCAGGTATACAGAATCCCATTGCAGGGCAAGAATTTCTTCCCGCCGTAACCCCGCATATAATCCGATCATGACAAACACATAAGGCGGCAAACCTCGGATAGCGTCTAAAAGACGTTCTACCTGTTCGTCTGTCAAAGCCTGGCGCTCCTCTTGGGGAACGCCTCCCCCTTTTGCCGTCAGATAAATCGTCGGGTTATAGTCAATAATTCTGCTCTCTGTTGCAGCACGAAAGATAGACTTATAAAGGATCACCACGGACTTGTAAACCGATGCGGATTTCTTGGAAACCGGAACAAGGGCAAGCTGAATATCATCCAGGGTAACTTCTCCCATTCGCTTATCTCCCAATTCTGCTATGATATGCCGCCTGACCTTCGAGGTATAGTCCGTCAAGGTAGTTGCTCGCACATGAATTGACTGCATCAACAGCCACTTTTCACAATATTCTGCAACCGTGGGCGTTTTCCGGTGGAAAGTAGCATTTTCGATCTGTTCCAACGCAATCGTTTCTCTGTTATAAAGTTCTTCAGGTGTTTTGGCGTAGAGAGCTATGAGCTTTCCATCCGCATCTTTAATTCTGGTTCTATAATATAGGACACCCCTTTTCTTGACGGTGCCATATTCAGGAATTGCTATTTTCTTTTTTGCCAATTCCGCCACCTCCTAAAAAGATCTCCAGCGCTGTACCATTGTTTTATCAGACATTCCTGATTCCATCAAGGATACGGACTGGCTCACGATCTTTCATTCCGGGGCTTGCGATAGGTTGCGTTTTTTTCAGCAGGTTTTGCCCTGTGGGTGCATTTTGCGACATACTCCTGGAGACCTACCGCCGTAAAATAAACACAGCCATTCTGAACATACTGCACATAAGAAATCAAACCGTTGTTACGGGCAGCATCCAGCGTTGCAATACTGATGCCTAAAATCTCAGCAGCTTCCTTTCGTGTGATGAGTTTTTCCATAGATCATAGTTCCTCCTATCTGTCAAGGTTATCATTGCGATTTTGAAAGCACGAGTTTTACCCAAACGATGTATTGTTGTTGAAAAAGCAAATAGACGCAACCCCTCAGATTTTGTTCGTTGCTTTCGTCACATTTTCACGCCTCTCTGACAATAATATCCCCTTTGCTGACCATCCTGCGCTTTTCCTACTTATCGCAACACGACTTTTGAAAACTATCTTAAATGCCGGAATTTTCTCTTTCTACGTTCGTTCGTCGACGGCAGAATCAGGAAAACGCTCAGGCAGAGCGTCAACACGCATACCGACGCGATCAGCCCGATTAAAATCTTCTGAACATACTTCTCTTTCCATACCGAATTCCTCGGTACAGGCTTCGACAGCGTTATATCCGGCCCCTGTTCCGCTTCCTTTTCGGAAGGCTGAGCCCGGCGTCCACGCACAAGCAGCCGGTGCGTATTCAAGCCGTATGGCGTACAGGTCAGCAGCGTTACCAGATCTTCACCTTTCAAAATTCGGACGGCCTCTATGTCCGACGGTAATGTAACCTTGATCTCGTCCACTTCGTATGTCAGCGTTTTTCCGGCAACGTGCAGAAAAAAGGTATCTCCGTATTCGAGCCGCTCCAGATCCGTGAACATGCGCGCTCCGGCCATGCCGGAATGCGCCGCAATCACGGCGTGCGTGTCTGCGCCGCCGACCGGCAGAGACGTTCCCTACAGGTGTCCAGCGCCATTTTGAAGTTCTTTTTCCATACAGCCGTGATAGATCGGGATGTTCACACAAAGTGCCGGAATCTCCACGTAGCCCATGATACCCGTTCCGGATAGATTGAGCAGACTGTCGTAGTCCTCAAGCTGTGTTTCCTCACCCAATTGTAACCCGTCAAACAGGGCTGCATTATACCTTTGCGCAGCCTTGATGGCACTGTTGATCGCACTCGTATCGATCTGCTCCATCGTTTCCTTGTACGTCGTGTATACCATCGACTGTGTCTTCTCCATATACCAATTGCTGAACGCCGGATACGTGATTAGCCCTATACCGAAGATCATGGATAATACCATCAGGACAATCAGGAAGATTTTATTTTTCTTTTTCACGATTTCACGCCTTTCATTCCTTTTAACCAAAGTCTACACCACACTTTGCAGGCTTTGGTTAGGCCACAGCCGAAACCCGGCTGTGGCCAGAAACTGATTTATCGATCGGACTGGTTCTTTCTTCTCAGGACGAAAAGCATGATCACAGCCGCACCGCTGAGAACCGTTATGACTGCGCCCGCAACTGTAAAGATGCCCGTCCCGGTATCGCCGGTCTTCGGGAAATCAAAGCCGTGTGTATTGACAACCGTCAGCGGAACCGTTGCGTGCAGAGAGCCGTTATTCTCAAGCATCTCCACATCGTCGCCGTTGACTGTGGCCGTCGCCGTCAGCGCAGACTTCTCGCATACCGGACAGAGTACGCCAGATTCAGCCGAAGTGATCTTGGCCTCAATATCATCCTTGAGCAGCGCGTAGCCGTCGTCAGTCGCAATTTCGGTCAGCGTATAGGTATCGTCTTCAAGGCCCATGGCGATGATCTTGCCGGAAGCGCTCGGGGTAAATACCGTCGCATCAGCTTCTGCCGCCTGGTGATCCGTGACATAATAAACGCCTGCGTCTGTATCCAGTTCAGCTACAACAAAATAATCGTCTGTGTCGTTGTGCATCCGAAACTTGACATTTGCAAAATCGCCGTTGCCGTCGCTGAATTCCTTCGTCAGATCGACGCCGTATACATAAAGATGGCAGTCGTCGTTCAGCGTATCATAATACGTCATATTTGTACGCTTCCAGAGAAGTTCAACGGTGTTCGGGTTTCCGCTGTCGCCGTAAGCGACGTCTGCAGAACTGTTGATAACTGCCGAGTATGTGACGCGCATGGTGAGATTGCTGTAACCTCTGCGAACCTGCTCAATTGCTGCATCATACACTGCGGAGGATGTATTGATTTCCTTAAGACCGGCATCCGTCATGGAAATCGTCATCGTTGTGGCTGCGTCATCCGCCGTACCATACGTCACATCAAATTTGGAAGGCGTATCCTGTTCTGTCCATACTGCGACAAGGTCGGTGCAGGCCGCGTCCTTAAACCATTCGATTGCGACGTCTGACTTTTTGTACTCAACGCCCTTTGAAAGCGTATCCGTATAGGTATAGGCGGTCAAAGCCGTTGCATCCGAGGTAATCGTCGGCAGTGTGGAAAGGATCTGGTAGTTGATCACATCGCCGTCCGAAGCTGTGCCTGTATGCGCATAGCCGTCACCGATGTCATGGGTCGAGCCGTTATGCTTACCGGTATCCTCCTGAGACTCGCGCAGCGTCTTCTCGAGCGTGGGAGAGCCGGTATCGTTTTTGGGATAGACTGTCACGTCGTAGTTCCAGCTATCGCCGGTAATGGTTGTAGACGGCATCGAAACAAGGAACGGCACTGTCGTGTCTGTGACATTCTCCGGAACACGTGTCTCCGCAAGGAGATATAAGCCGAACGGCAGGCTATCCACAGCAGAGTGTCCCGCCGCGTCGGTTTCCGGCATTGCGGAGCCGCCATTATTCTTCACGAATGCTTCGAGCGTATTCTTTGTGGACGTCTCATTGGCTGTGAGCTGTTCGGACAGTGCGTGAATCAGCGTGTCGCTTGTGAAATACAGGGCATCCGTATTCACCTTATAAGCATCGCCCGCCTCCAGGCCGAACGCGGTAAGCAGCTGGTCGGTTTTCGTATCTTTCATCATTTTATAGAGCACGATGTCCTTGTGCACGCTGTCCTCGTTTTCCGTATGGGTTTCAAGATCTGCAACCTTGAGATAGGAGAATTCAACGCCCTGAATCGCATACGGCGCAAGGCTCGCTTCAACCGCATCATCTTTCAAGCCGGTCGAAACATAGCTGCTTGTGTCAACGCCCGCTTCGGACGCGGACGTGAAATCATACTTATAGAGAGAAAGACTTGCTGTTTTGCTCATATCCACCGCCACCATAGCCGCAGACACAGAGAGTGCCGCGGAACAGGCGATTGCAGCCGATGTGATAACAACGCCGAAACGAGACAAAAGATTTTTCATTTTCATAGGGGTTGCCCTTTCCAAGTTATTTTTTGAATGCGTGGCCACATATGGCCTTTATGTGTTTTTCCTGCGCATGAGGATCAGCAGAACACCGGAAACCACCGTTAGCGTCAGCCCAGCGGAGACGGCAAGGAATCCGCGCCCACCCGCACTCGGCAATTCGAAGCTGCGGCTGTTAACTGCCGTATACTCCACATCCACCGAGCCGTCATCAAGCGGCAGACTGCCCTCAAACAGCGGCCTTGTGAGAAGATTGTTTCCGCCCTGTGTTCTGATTTCTGTAAGGCGGTACAGGACCGTCACATCGGCATGGTCAATTTGCAGGCCGGTAAATGCAGCCATGCCTTGCGCGTCGGTTTTCAGCACGCCGTCTGCAAGCCCGGAGCTTGTGCATCCGCCTGTCAGGATTCCGCCGTCCTCCGAACGCGCTGCAACAGGCTTCCAGCTTGTGCCGTTATCTGTTAAAAATTCGAGCAGGAAAGAGACGCCAGCCATCGGGCGGTTTGTTGTGTCCACCTTTCGGACGGTCAGCGAACCGACACGCGGCATATTGACGCGCGTCTTTGAAATTGTCTGGCCGTTTGCGTCAATCGCAAACCCGTAAATCGTATTGTCGAGCTCATAGCCTTCCGGCGCACAGACCTCCACATAGCTGTACGTTCCAAACGCAAGATTCTCAAAGCATATACTGCCGGATGCGTCTGTTGTTTTCTCGTCCACCGGTGTACCGTTTGCATCCAGCAGGCGGTACACCGCGCCGGGCAACGGCGTCGTGCCATCCTGATCGACCTTCTGTATTTTCAGCCTGCCGCGGCACAGTTTATTCTCAAAACTGACCGTCACGGCCTGTTCGGAAATCAGCGTGACGGTCTGTGGGTCAGGCTTCTGGTACTTTGGCGGAACATAGATTTCCGTCACCGTGTATTGGATCGGCTTATCGGGATTTCCGTTGTACACGGCAAGGTCGCTGAGCCTTGCTACGCCGGACGCGTCCGTCTTGATCGTTTGCGACCAGTCATCGCAGTCACGCGTGATCTGGAACGCAACCCCTTCAAGAACACCATCCTCGGATTTTTTCCGAATTTCCAATCCACCGGTATTGCGTTTCTCCGTCTGGATGATGAGATAAGCAGAAACCGGCGTGCGGTCGCCTGTGCCAAGCGTCGCCATACGCTGGATGGCGGGATCCGCACACTTCCAGATCGCAACGGCATCTCCACTTCCGACCGCATGGCCTGCCCGTTCGGTAAGCATCGGGTTTGGAATCTCATTCGGGGCTGAGATTGTCAGTTCGTTGCCATTCCGTGTGAATGTGACGCCGTCGAGCTTGAAATCGAACCGGGACAGAACCTGATTGGTGTCCGTCAAGGTCGCCGTATAGGCACTCCCGTCCCATTGAAGCATCACCTTCTCCGCTCCGGCAGGGCTTGCCCCGGCAAAGCTCGGAATCTTGAAGCCGTTCATGAGGTACTCCTTCAAACTGGCGTAATATGCGCGGAAGGCCGATGGGTTATACGCATGCTGCGCAATGGTTTCCATCTGCGTATCAATCTGACTGTCCCAAGTCCAGTCTATTTCGCTGTTTCGGACAATATGTCCGCCGCAAGCCGCCCAGACAAGGAGCTGTGTCACCGCCCATTGTGCTGTATTCGGTTCATAGTTGCCTACCTTACCGCCATCGGGATGTGCGTCTCCCCAGCCAGCCTTGCTCAGCCCGTTCAATTCAGAAAAGCCTTGTGCAACAATCTGCTTGACCGTATTTTGCTGTGCAAACGATAAGTCTGTCCACGTGTAATCAATATCGCCCCATTGAAGCAGATCCTGATCAATACAGTACGCCGGATAGTTATATCCGCCGTACCGCATCGTCTTTGCAGGAAAATCGCTCAACGTTCCGAATATGGATGTCGTAACCGATGATTTGATCGAATAGAAATGGACCTTGGAAACACCTGCCTGTCCGGCTGCTCGGGCTCCGACCTCGGTGGAGAATTCTGCCTCTGCATCTTCTGCAATCGCCTCCACCTTCCCCGATGTCTGGTCCTCCGTTTCGCTTTCGGCGCTCTGACTGATTTCGGCGTCCGTCTCAGCAGCAAATACCTGCATGGACAAAGCCGAGATAACCATCAGGATCGCAAGCAGGATTGCAAGCCATTTTTTGATTGTTCGCTTCTTCACTACCATCTCACCCGTACGGCGATAGCGTGGCTTCTGCAATTGTACATTTGCTTACCTCCATTTCCTTTCTGTGATAATATAGTCGAATCCCTGGCGCACCTGGCACATCGTACAGGTGTCTGTGCATATCTGCTGACGGTCTTTCTGTCGGATGATATACCCCTGTGCATTGAAGAATGCAGCAGCACAGACCGAACAGAGACAAAGTTCCATATCTTGAGATCTCCTGTTCCTGGCAATCGGTTTCGGGCTGTCACGGGCATGTGCCCCATACTGGCCGGTCCGTTCATACAGCGCACTTCAGACAAGCTGCATCTCTTATCTTTGCCGACATGCCCGATATACCTTCCGAAGCGTCTCCGATCCAACACGCACACTTCCTCAATGCAGACAAGCGTCCTCCATTTGAGGCCATCTCCCTTTTCGAGGATAATGTTCGCGCCCTGTGGATAGGCGTCTGAGACGGGTATCAGCGGCGCGGAAAGAATTGCCAATCCACTTTTGCCTATCGTCTCTTTTTGAATAACCAAAGCAGATTTAATCCCCTTCCGCTTACCGCTGATAAGATCGAAATTCGCCAGGAAGATATCTCCGCAGCGAATGCAGGATATGGGTCTATTTTCCAAAGCATCACCTCAGTATTCTGAATTACAGCTTAATTCTTTCTCAACACCCAAGCTGTCAAAGGAATCATCAAACGGCCGGTGGTTACTCGGCTCCATAGAAAGCCCTTGCCTTCTCCTTGAGGATCGCTCAAGGCTGCCCTCACTTGTTGCGACGGTTTGATCTCGCTCGACTTTATGACCGGACAGAAGTATCATGGTCCCCCTTGCCTGTCCTCGCCGTACCGGGAACCGCCCGGTACTTTCAGCTTCACCGTTTTCGCTCGCCTTTCGGGTCATGGCGCGGCTGCTGAGATGGCTGTCGACTTCCGCCGACGGCAATGGGAATGTATTTGATGACTGGAATTTACTTTTCAAGGATCTTGGGGAGAAAATCTCTCCTCACTTATTACAAAGGAAAAAATCAGGCATGCGTGCGCAAAAAAATCAGTTTTTCATCATTTTCCGCAGTTTGTACAAAATATCATCCAACTTTCTGTTAATGCCAGATGGATGCACACCATACTTTTCGGCAAGTTCCTTTCTGGACATCCCCAGAAAAAAATAAAGCCGGATAAACTCTGCATCCTCCTTGGACAGCTTGAGGAGACATTGACGAAGTTTGTCCAGCATCATATGTAATTCAACTTTTTCTTCCATTCCCGGTGGAATCTGCGGCATTCGCTCATCGGCCTCCCTGCGTTCATCCAACGAAAAGGCGATGTTTGTACGCTCCAGCTTCTTGAGATACCGCTCTCGCTCCTTGATTTTGTAAAAGGCGCGATACTCGTCCCGCGACACCTCCATAAGCATCCCCTGCATCGGGATAAACCAATGGGTCTCGCTGTACTGCGCGACGGTTTCTTTGAGACGGCAGAACTCCGCGTACGAGATTTGCACATACGCGTTGTCCACTAAAATGTACACTGCTTTGGGTTTCTGTTTCATTTTGCAATCCTCCAGCAAATTTAATTTTTTCATTCAAAAAATTAAATTTGGCCGGCGGACCGCGGCAACGGGCAAAAACGCCCTTACAAAACAAAAAACACCCGACACACAGCTTAAAGCATCGTGTGTCGGGCATAAAATTGATCTCTATACAGTAAGTACTCAAATTGGTGGTGAATGTCCACAAGGGAGTCTGGCAATCATTTTTACGCTTTTGCAATTCAGGCCATCAAACAGGGCTGTTGCAGATTTTGAGGAGTAATCTTCGTTTCAGACGCATCATGGCAAGCAATGCCTGTGTTAATACACACTGGCCCGCAGAGAGGAAAATCCCTTCGTGATTTTCCTCTCTGCTATACTTGTTGAGGGTATCCCCCAAGCCCCCATGAACGCAGAATTTTATTCTGCGGCTGCGCGTTCTGCGAACGCTTTTGACCAGAACCAGCTTACCGCTGGCCGTGGTCTTTTTCTTTTTCAACATCCTGTTCTACCTCCATTTTTAGCACTCGATCTACATTTGCCTTTGCCGTTAAAAGCTCCCGCATTTCTTCACGGGAGCGCCGGTACTCGGCATAGGTTTTCTTCTTTTCCTCCAGCAGTTTGGAATACTCAGCTTGCAAGTCCTTAACCTTGGGCAGCTTCTTCACCCCCATCTCGTCAAAGGCATTTTTTGCCGCCTGATGGAGCAGGATTTCTTCCTCATGTTCCTCCCGAAATTTTCGAGAATAACCCGCCTTGCGGTATGCCACATAGGTCTCGCGGGTCTTGGCATAATTTACGATGTGAGTACGCAGAACAGCGATCTCTGCCATGCGCTTTTCAGCCGCTTTGATCTGCGCCGAAAGTTCATTGTGATGTGCCGTGGCAGCCGCAGCCTTTTCTTCCAAAACCGCATACTCCAGCAGATTGTTCTCTGACAGGTAATTCATGGTCTGCGCCATTTGTTTCAGATTAAAAACTTTAGCCCATCGAGCATAGCCAGCACCTTTTCCAGCCTGCAATTTTGCCTGAATGTCCACCAGCAGATTGACCTTGGTCGGCTCCGGCTGCACGACGGAATTTTTACGGGGCGTATGCTGTTTTTCACCGGCCAGCACCGCACGGATTTCTGCTTCACTGTACCCGGCCCCCAGCTTGTCATCCATGCGGGCTACATTCTTCCAGCCGGGTGCTTTGAGCCGGATTGCTTTCCCGCGCCGGGATACTTCACAGCCCATTTCTGTAAGCAGTTTCAACAATGCGTCAAAGTCAGCGGGCTTTTGCTCCAACGCACGGTCAATCATCACCCGCAGCTGCTCCCGATGGGAGGGCTTTGCCTGATCTCCCAGCCACTTGTTATAGCTTTTTCCGTGAAGTTTCGGATTCTCTACAATGGACAGTCCGTTTTCAATGCAGATGGTATCACTTAACCGGCGAACCGCCTTGGTGCTGCCCCAAAAGTTGCGGAACTTTCGGTCACAATCTGCATTGACCGCCGACCAGATGATGTGATTATGAACGTGCGATTTGTCTATGTGGGTGCAGACCACAAAGGCGTGATTGCCCTTGGTGAACCGCTTGGCAAATTCCACGCCCAGGCGGTTGGCTTCTTCCGGCGTGATTTCACCGGGTTTGAATGACTGGCGCACATGGTAAGCGATCACATCGTCCGCCCCGCGCACCCGCCCGGTGGCGGCGATATACTGCCGCTTCGCCAGCAGAAACTCTGCATCGGCGGGGCGGCGGGCCCCCCCCCACACCGGCCAAAACTGGAAAAA
>OGPK01000672.1_pt1 | contig 33077 bp, 26 predicted proteins | sample 1552921 | NCBI WGS metagenome assembly OGPK01 (sample SAMEA2580264, study PRJEB22360) | human gut metagenome | biome: human gut; feature: human-associated habitat; material: faeces | place: Denmark | collected 2008/2010 | reverse complement strand
CGGGAATCGAACCCGCGTGAGTGGCTTGGGGAGCCGCCGTAATAACCATTATACGACGCCCGCAATGGCACATCATTATACTCTTAGCTCCCTTGTTTAAGCAGTCATTTCAGGGAATCCTCACGCACTGCGCGCTAAGTAGCAGCCTGGAGGAAGTTCTTATAACGGGCGCCGATGCCGTCGCTTGCTCCACAAACAACATCGAGTGCCATCCTAAAGGATGGCACTCGCATTCATTTCTAGAATGAGCCGTTATCCAACCGAAGCCAGTTTTGTCCTATCCATTCGTTTAAACGAAACACCCATAAGCAAGGCTGCCATGACCAGCACGAGCACATCGGCTACCACGCAAGCGATCCATACTCCATGAACCCCGGTTCCTGTAAGGAGCGGAACAAGCAACACCGCAGGAATAAAGAACAGTACAGGCCTACAAATAGTGAGCACTGCCGCCTTGCCGCCTTCTCCTGTTGACTGCAAATAGGTGATGGCCATGATCATGACGCCATAAAGCAAGAACGGTGCAAAGAATATCCGAAAATCCGCCACACCCATTGCCCCAATGGCAGGATCGGTAATAAAAAGCCCTAACACCCATTCGGGCATCACCATTGCGGGAATCCAAAAAATAAGACAGAGCACCGTTGAGCCTGCACAGAACGTAAGCGCAATACGCCTGGTGCGTGCAAAAGCACTCGCTCCGTAATTAGTTCCTGCCGCAGGTTGCAGCCCATTTGACATGCCCCAGAGAGGAATGAACGCAAAAGATTGCATGCGAATCGCTGCACCAAAAAGAATTTGCCATTCGGCACCTCCCCACGCAGCAGCCGCACGATAGATTGCAGCTTGCTGAACCAAATTGAGCACCTGCATGAGCATAGCCGAGATTCCAACCTTAAGAACATCCTGAAGGATTTCTCGATCGATCTGTACACGATGGATACAAGCAACCTTTTCTTTCTTCATGAACCACCACAACATGACTGCTGCCTGCACGAACTGAGAGACGACCGTAGCGAGCGCAGCTCCTTGTAAACCAAAACCGCTATCACGCATTGACAAGATGAAGATTGGGGACAGGATCATATTAAGCACGGCTCCGCCGCCCATAATAGCCATGGCCTTCACCATAATGCCCTCGCCGCGCATAACCATATTTGAGCTTTGCGCGAAATTCACGAAAAGGCTTCCGCAGTAAATGATTTGGAGATAGCTAACCGCTAGATCGAGCATTTCTCCTTCGGCGCCTGTAATAGAGAGCAGGGGACGCGCGAAAGTGATCACGAAAACCGCGCTTACAACAGAGATAACAATATTCATGACAATAAGGTTACCCATGATGCCGTCAATGGTTTTCTGATTACGTGCACCAATAGCGCGAGAAAGAACTGAGGCTGACCCCATGCCGATAAGAGAAGCAAATCCTGAATTGATAAACGTAAACGGATAAGCAATAGAAACTGCGCCCATGGCGTTCGTGCCGATGAGTTGACCTGCATAAATCGCATCAACAAAGGTATAGAGCCCAATCACAACCATGCCAACGATAGCGGGCAAGCTAAGTGTGACCATAAGCCTTCCCAGGGGCGCACCTAAGATGTAACTACGGCGATCATTGTTTTCCATACGGCCTCCTACTGAATCAACGGGCACCTCTTATCTCTCAAGATCACAAGGATCGCCCTGTTTGCTTTTATGCGCTCATTTTGATTCAATAAAAGAAGCCGATGTTTCATATGGTTAACTTATGCTCGATTACCTAAATAACCGGCACGATCGACTAAATTTCCCTTCAGAATTAGGCGGTAAACGGTGCTCGCAAATGTTCCTGATACACTTCAAACCTTCTTTGCTCCTCAAGTCGAGCAGCTTGGGTTGCATGAAATACATGCGGAATTTGGCGGTTTGGCAAAACTCCCAATCGATCTCGGGGAAGGCTATCTTTGGGTGACTGGTCTTGGTCCCTATTGTCTTTTGAGCGTGCATGATTTTACGCTCAAAGAGGAAGTGTCCCTTAAAGAGTATCCTGAAGACTCCTTTGCACTCAGCCTCATGACAGCGAACATGGCCGAACTTGCACCTATTCCCCCATTCCCCACAAAACAAGAAAACATCGTGGCGTTTCACCAAAGCAACGAAGAGGTCTGCTTCACACTGCCACGAAATACTCGCTGCCATTCGACCACCCTATGTTTTCTCCCTGAATACTTTGAGCATCTTGCAGCTATCACTGATGCTGACCCGTTCGAATTGAGGCTCCGATTCGAACAAGCTGCCCCTAATCTTTTGCCTTCTCAAATGGGTTCTTGTCTTCGTTCATTGACTCCAAACCCTAAAGGTAATGATGAAACTGCTCTTCGATATACGGCAGTAGCACTTAAGTCTCTCTCGCTGATGACAGCATCCGCCTCTCTGCCCACAACCACTCCTCACAAGTTTGAGCTTGTTCATCATGCCATTGCGATCATGGAAACACATTTGGCGACGCGGTTCACTTTGGATGATCTTGCCGATGAACTCTTCGTGTCAAAGTCAACGCTCAATAGAGCATTTCGGCAGGTCAAAGGCAAAGGGCCATCTGAGATAATGACGCGCCTGCGCATGGAACACGCGACAAATCTTCTACTCGAAAGCGATCTGGCTGTTTCTGAGATAGCTTATGCCGTAGGATTCGCCCATCAAAGTAGTTTTTGCGATGCCTACAAGCGCTATTACGGAATAAGTCCTCTGCAAACACGGAATAGCAGGCGATTGTCTTGAACATAAGTTCGTGGATAAAGATAAGCGCGTGAACAAAATTACTATCCCGTAAGAGAATGCGAATGCCTTTTTCGTTATCATGAAGAGAAGGAGGATGGTCATGCGCGTTCTGCTGGTAGAAGATGACAATGCTATCGTTTCAGCGCTCAGCGATGTGCTGAGCGCTGAAGGTTATGCGGTCACCTCATTCGCAACACAAGACGAAGCATGTGAAGCTCTCACGCGAGAGGCGTTCGCGATCGCTCTTTTGGACATCACGCTTGCACAAGGTAATGGATTTGCGGTTTGTGCTGCAGCGCGCGAAGCCGCTCCTGAGATGCCCGTTATCTTCCTGACCGCATCTGATGATGAATACTCCACGGTCGCGGGCCTCGACATGGGTGCGGTTGACTATATTGCAAAACCTTTTCGCACGCGTGAGTTGCTCTCACGTATGCGCGTGGCATTGCGCAAGAGAAATCCTGCTGAAACCGTTCTCGAGGCAAGCGATGTTCGCCTTGATATCTCTTCGGCCTCAGTAACGAAAAACGGTGAAGAAGTGTTTCTCTCCGCGTTGGAATATCGCTTGCTGCTTTACTTCCTTCAGCGTAAAGGTCGCCTGGTCACACGCGAGAACTTGCGCGATGCGGTCTGGGATAGTGCAGGTGAATACGTTTCCGACAACGCCTTAAACGTCTATATCAAACGTTTGCGTCAAAAGATCGAGACCGATCCTGCTGAACCTCAGATCATCCTCACCATTCGCGGACTCGGTTATAAGATCTCCGACGAGAGCTAACCATGGGATCGTGGAATACGCTCATATTTCAGTCGCTTTTCTTTGGAGCTCTCACTGTCTTTTTTGTGGCGTTCGCCCCTCCCGAGGCAAGACCTTGGATAGCAGCGTGCGGGCTTGCGTGCCTTGTGCTCTTTATCGTTCTTTCGTTCCGGCGCCATAAAGAGATTCGCCGACTTGCCGCACAGATCGACAAGGTACTCCACAATGGTCGCTCTATCGACTTCACTTCATACCGCGAAGGCGACGTTGCAGTACTCGCAAACGAACTCGGCAAGATGGTCGCGCGTCTTTCTCGCTTGAGCGACTCTCTCTCGAAAGAACGCAACGCGCTTGCTGATGCGCTGGCTGATATCTCTCATCAAACACGTACTCCTCTTACCGCTATCAGTTTGAGGCTTCCTACTATCGAAGCAGAAGAAGATCCCCGCGAGCGCAAACGTCTCCTGCGTGAACTCGAATCGATGATCGAACGTATGTCGTGGCTCCAAACTACCCTACTGAAGATCGCAAAAGTAGATGCGGGTGCTATTCATGTCGAACAGCGTGAAGTGTTCGCTGCTGAGGCAGTCCGCCGTGCCATAGCCCCTCTAGAGCCTTCGTTTGATCTACGCGATATCGCACTCGAAGTCGAGCTTGATGAAAAAGCAACCTTCCAAGGCGATCTTCTTTGGAGCGCTGAGGCGATCCAGAACATTGCGAAGAATTGCATGGAACACACTCCAGCAGGAGGAATGGTGCGCATAAAAGCAAGCGAGAACGCACTTGCTACGACCATCGTCATCACCGATACAGGTGCCGGCTTCGCAGAAGCTGATCTGCCTTATCTTTTCGATCGTTTCTATCGCGGCGCGAACGCTAATGCACCCGAACAAGAAGGCTTTGGCATTGGACTAGCGCTGGCTCAATCGCTCATCTCCGTACAAGGAGGAACGATCCGCGCGAATAATACTGCCGAAGGTGGTGCCCGTTTTCAAATCGCATTTCCTAAGATCACTGTCTAAGCTTCTGCCTTGATGAAGATAGCTTTCCATGGTTCGACCGAAATAACGATTTCGTAAGACAGCGTTCACATGAGCGCAAGTAGCGCGAGCCATACTCAAATCAAGGCTGAAACCAAGAGAAAGGCTCCCCATGGATATACTCACCGTCAGCCACCTCACCAAAGTTTATGGAACCGGCGTTGCGACCACCCGTGCGCTCGACGATGTTTCACTCACGGTGCAGGAAGGCGAATTCGTAGCTATTGTTGGCTCATCGGGATCAGGAAAGTCAACATTGCTTCACTTGATCGGCGGCGTCGATCGTCCTACATCAGGCAGTGTGATGGTAAATGGTATGGATGTATACGATCGCAACGATGAATCACTCGCGATCTTCCGCCGTCGTGAAGTTGGCCTGGTCTATCAGTTCTACAATCTGGTTCCTGTGCTCAATGTCGTGGAAAACATCACTTTACCGGTTGCCCTTGATGGACGTGAAGTGAACGAAGAGCGCTTGAACCAGCTACTCGACCAATTAGGACTGCGCGGTCGCGAAGGACACCTGCCAAACCAACTTTCTGGTGGTCAGCAACAACGTGTAGCTATCGCGAGAGCACTCATGAATGCGCCAGCACTCGTTTTAGCCGACGAACCAACCGGCAATCTCGATACGGCAAACAGTAACGAGATCATGCGCCTTTTGCGTCAATCAAATCGCGATCATGGACAAACGATGATCGTGATCACCCATGATGAAGAAATCGCGCTCGCCGCTGATCGCATCATCGCGATCGAAGACGGAAAGATCGTTCGTGATGAAAGGATTCGACGATGAGCGCGATGACCAACTTCACGATGCGATCATTGCGTGCCAATCGGGTACGCACGTTCGTCACTATGGCTGGCGTTGCTCTTGCAGCAGCGCTGATCACTGCGGTTCTGATGTCCTATACCTCGCTCACTGATTTTCTGTATCGTGCAGAAGCAGCTACTCAAGGCGCATGGATGTCCTATGCTGAGGGCGACAATACAGACCAGTTCGAGTCTGATCTTCTCGATGCAAAAGACGACCCGAACGTTACCTCACTCGCAACGTTTTGCGATAAGGGATACGCCCAACTTACGGATGAACAACAAAAAAAGATCGGTCAATATCTCTCTATTGTGGCAGCTGAAGGTGATCTTGAATCTCTTACCTCGATCCAGCCCTCTGAAGGGCGCCTGCCGGAAAGCGATCATGAGATCTTACTCTACAGTGGGTGGAAAACATTTCAAGACGTTCAGCTCGGTGATACGTTAACGTTCCAAGTAGGTTCACGTGAAGCACTTGCAGCGGGCGATTCACTCGATTATGCATCCGATACAACAACCTCGTTCGGCGTGGGCGATCGATTGAACTTCTCGATGGGCTATCTTGAACCAGAGGCTGATGGTGGCACTCTTGCCGAACATCTTGTTGATCTTCATGAAAAAACCTATACCGTAGTCGGATTCTATGATCGAGCTAATTATGCACTCGTATCTGCTGTTGGAACGGTCGGTCTGACCCGTGCACAGCCTGTCTCTAACGATTTCACGCAAGTATTCATGACATTTGACAATGTTACGTCAAGCGATGAGGTGCTTGCGCAGAGCGAATCGCTCTTCCCCGATAGCGCTATCGTTCTTCATAGCGCAATGCTGCGTTACATGGGAATATCAAACGATGCGGGCATCTGGAAGACCTTCAATGCTCTCATTATCATCCTTGCTGCCATCATCGCATTGGCATGTATCTCTCTCATTTTCAATGCTTTCAACATCTCCGTTGCTGAGCGCATGAATGCTTTTGGTCTGCTCTCCTCTATCGGTGCAACGCCTGCCCAATTGCGTCGTTCGGTCATTTTGGAAGGCATCATCATTGCAGTGGTGGGTATTCCAGTTGGCTTAGTCGTAGGGTTATTGGGCTGTGCGATCACGTTTGCAATATTGGGGCCCGGTATAGCCAATCTCGCAGGAGGAGGCATCGTTCCTTTCGAATTGAAGATCGATGCAGGGGTGCTCGTCATCACTACACTGCTCACTCTTATTACGGTTCTCGTTTCTGCCTGGATCCCCTCAAAGCGCGCAAGTCGTGTAAACATCATCGATGCACTTCGTCAGAAAAGCTCTTCGCGTATCTCAAAGAAAGGGATGCGCCGAGCGCGAAAAGCTGCTTTGTCAGATTCGCTCTGGAATAAGAGGGGCATGGCAGGCAAGGTATTTGGTATCGGAGGCGTGCTTGCACTTATTAATCGTAAGCGGTCTGCATCGAAGGGGCGTGCTGCAGGCGTTTCCTTGGCTATAGCGATCATTCTTCTCATGACTGCTGGGTCACTCAACTCCTTCTTAGGAACCTTGGTCGACGCTGCAACAGGTGGTAAGTCACCTGTTGGAGAGATCGGAATAATGATTAGCTTCGAAGACGATGACCTGCCTTCCTCGTCAACAACACCCCAAAAGCTTCTTGCTCAGAAGAATGCTGCCTTCTCGTCTCAAATAGAAACCTTCGAAGATTTCTATGATGACCTTAGGGCGACGCCTAATGCTGCAGGTATCGGTTGGCTTCTCACCACTCATTCGACAGTTGTTTTACCAAACGAAATGTGCGGCGGTGCGTTCGAACAGCCAAGCTCGATGGGCTATGCTCCCTTAGAAGACGGACAACGCGCTGCAAGTGCGACCATTACTTGCTTAGATGACGAGTCCTTCGATCAATATGCTCGAGCGATCGGCCAAGACCCAACTCTGTATCACGATACAGATCATCCTCGTGCGATCGCGCTCTCACAAGCATATGGCAATGATGGAGAGAAGTATCAACTCCTTGAGGTTCTGCGCGCAACGGGCAACATCAGTGTAGCCTCAGCCGCTACAATAGATGGAACACCTGTTGTCGATCTCGGTTTTGAAGAAACGACTTCCGCAGATGGCAAGACCTATCTCTCCTTTGTGCCTTTTGTATCTGTCGATCAAGGAAGTTGGAAAGCAGCTGAAGGCACAGCACAAACACTCGACATTGCCTATACCTCGCTCGAAATAGCTGCTCTTAGCGACGAAGCTCCTATGAACACGAGCATTGGAGATGGGCGCATTTCGCTCATTGTCCCTGCGTCTCTCGTTAGGCATGATTGCCTCGGAGGCTATGACCCGCTTTGCTCAGGCTATTTCAACTCTCTTGATGGCGATCACGCCGCACTTGCTGAGACGCTTGAGCAGCGAACACGAGACTACTTCCTCCAAGATACAGCACACAAGATCTCGGGCGTATCCTACAACGATTTCATCGAAGAGCAAGATTCGAACCACATGCTTGCTACTATCGTGAATGTCTTCTGCCTCTTGTTCACGATCATCCTTGCACTGATTGCAATGGCTAATGTGTTCAATACCGTCACGAATAGCCTGATCCTGCGTCGACGTGAATTCGCGGTCATGCGCTCGATCGGCCTTTCACCAAAGCAATTCCGTCGCATGATCATCGATGAATGTCTGCATTTTGGTATCGCAGGACTCATCCCTGGTCTTATCGCCTCATTCGGCATCTCGTTTTTGCTCTATATCGCAGTTGCCCAATCGCTTGGCGGCCTTCCTTTTGCGATTCCATGGGGTTACTTAGGTCTTGCGATTCTTATGACCGCTGCGATCATGACCATCTCTGTATTGTATGGGCTTCATCACAGTAAAACAGATAATGTGGTAGAGGCGCTTCGCGCAGATGCTATTTAGCTACTAACATGTATTTCATGAGGGGCTTATAATCGCACGATACGGCTTCCGTATAATAGTGTGGTAGGCCCCTCGAATGAAAGGCTTGCAGATCCATGACCGATAACGCTACTGACGCGCCCTCTGATCCTCTAAGGAAGATGATGTTGCGCATACAAGATTATGGGCTGGGCGATCTTGCTGATGAATTAGCCCATGATGGAGCACTCGCGCCTCTTCTTCAAACCTTCCACAGCACGATGCATGAATGGAAGCTCCTTAACGCCTACTATCGTGGTGCTCTGATGGAGGTTCGCACGAAATTCGACGTACTGAACGAGCAGTTCTCTGTCGAATACGATCGCAACCCTATCGAAACTATCAAGACGCGCATCAAGTCACCTGAAAGCTTATTCACCAAGATGGAGCGCACGAATTGTCCGATGACGCTCAAAGGGGTTGAAGAGAACATCTCAGATTTTGCTGGTATCCGTGTGATCTGCTCTTTTATCGAAGATGTGTACCTGCTGGCTGACTGCTTGCGCAACCAGGACGATATTCATGTGTTGCGCGTAAAGGATTACATCAAAGATCCCAAGCCGAATGGATACCGCAGCCTACATTTGATCGTCGAGGTGCCGATCTTCTTACACGGCGAAAAACGCTGGATGAAGGTCGAGGTACAACTTCGCACCATCGCAATGAACTTCTGGGCAAGCCTTGAGCATAAGATGCGCTATAAGAAGGATATCGATCCTGACCTTGCCCAACGTCTTGGAGACGAGCTGCTGCTCTGCGCCGAGATCTCCAACAAGCTCGATGTAAAGATGCAAGAGGTTCGCCGTGAGCTCGAACCCATGCCCGAAGGTTAATTCGCTTTCTTTGATCGCTCGCTGAAGCATGTCGACTATTCCCTTGATCAGGGCATAAAAAAGGACGACCGAAGCCGTCCTTTGCGTAAACGCTATAAAAAGCGGTGTTATTTCTTCAGACCGCCGATGAGAGACATCTTGGTGCCGCAGTCAGGGCAGGTACCCTTGGTGATGATGCGGTTGTTCTTGGTAACGCCTTCCTGAGGGTTGACCATTTCCTTCTTGCCTTTGCACTTCACGCAATAACCGATAACTGCCATTGAAACCTCTTTTCATGGTTCGAGCCTCTGTATAAGAGGCTTCGGATTTCACCTTTTTGCTTTACCCATTGTAACGCGTTGACCAGGGAATACAAGCATTAATTCAATATTTGTTCAAACACTCTTGAGAAGATCTAATACGAAGCGTGAATTCTGCGCGAGCGTCTCTGGCTCAATGATGTCAAGACGATCATCGATACTGCCGTAATAGGCTGTCTGATTGCCATCCATACCTGCAAGCGTCATTGCCTGAAAACCATTCTGCGCAGCAACATGAGCAGCAGTATTACGACTGAGCAGCTTATTCGTTGCAAAAGGAATGCCGCTCTTTTCGGAAGCCTGACGCAGCACTCGCTTCAGGCGCGACGATACCTTATTGGGGCGATATTGTCCTTCTTCTTCGATAAATGAAAGCTGACCTGCGCCAAGACCTTCAAGGTTCACAATCGTAGCACCTTTTAATTCATCACGATGTTCCTCAATGAACGCTTTCATGCCTGAATTGAGCGCCTCTTCGGCACCCAACGCAACGAACCATACTTCAGTGTCGATGTCTGGATGGCGGAAATCGCGCAGAAGGCGCATCTCATTATTGATCTCTTCGGTAACTTTAACATCCTGAGGGATCGCACGCTTAAGTGAAGCACGTTCAGAATTTAGCGAAATGTCTTCGAATTCATCGACCTCTTCTGCTTCCTGGCTCCGCGGAGCACCTGAAACACGATCACGCAAGCTTTGAAGAGAGAACGCGCCGCCATTCCAGGTACGATCACTATTGTCCTGGCTCTGCACTTCTTCGTAATCGATATCGATAAGCTCAGTAGCCTGATCGTCATCTGAACGGAAGCTCTCCCAGCTACCGCGTTGCTTGCCCACGCTTCGCGCTTCATAGTTACTATCAACATCGACCCATTCGCTGATGGTCTGCTCTTCGATGTTCTTCTTTTTCTTTCCAAAACGCCCGAAAATACGCCCAACACGTGAGTGAGGCATCTCTACATAATCGGGTCCTGCAAAGGCGCCAGTTTGTGTGAAGCCCTCATCGAAGACCGAGTCATCGGCATCTTCCACGAAAGCGCTCTCTTCATAGGCCTCTTCACTCAATTCTGCACCAACTGCAGCAAAAGAGCCCGTGCTACCCGCAGCCCCAATAGGCGGAATGTATAGATTCGGATTGGTCAGGTCAGAGGAAGTGTCCGTGATAGGAGCGATAGAAGGAACTATCACGCGCTCAAAATCATTTGTGTTGAAATCTGGCAGATCAAGACCGCCAAGCGGCGGGATCGAACTTTGTCCAGAAGTGTATGAAGTTTCATACGAAACAGTCTCTGTGCCGATCTGGGGAATCATGTTCGACAACAAGCTCGCCTGTGGTTGGGTCTGGTCGGGATCAGAGGCCATCGGTGCACGTTGTTTTGCACCTTCCATATTGCCAACAGGCGCAACGACATCGGGAAGAACGATAACATGACGATCGGGCTCATCGTCTTCGGTGATCACGGTCTCTTGCTGAACCGCAGGCACTGCTGCAGCCATGGCTTCCATTCCCAAAATAGGAGAAACAGGCTCTTCGTCAAATGCATCTGCAACCTGTGTTTGATCGATCGGTTCAAATCGCTCATCTTCAACGATTTGGTTCACGTCGATCTGCGGCATCGAGATAGTATGGTTCGAAGCATCTTCGAACACTTCTTCTACCAACACAACATCTTCTTGCTCGGTCTGATCTTTCAAAGGCCGAGCACCCTGAGCATGATTACCTCGACGGCCTGTTACCTTGGAAGATACATTGCTGACGACGTTTGACGCGCGTCCCAAGAAACCGCCGATGTTGTTCTTATGCGTAGCAGCGCGACGAGATGCTGCTTTGCGCTTGGATGCATTCTTCTTGTTTTGCTCCTGCTCGATCATCTCAGAGGGACTCTCTCGATCGGGTTCCACGACCGAGACGATAACCGGACTTGTCTCTTCATCTGTATTCGGAGTCTCTTCCTCGACTTCCAAAACCTCTTGAACAGACTCTTCAACTGGCGTTTGATCTTCTGATTCTTCTTGGTGCCTCAACAACGGAGCTGCCGCGTTGTCAATTTCCTCGCGAAGTGCTGCAACACGACGCGCAAGCTCTGATTCAGGCTCCTGGAACACTGCAACACTACCTTCAACAGGAGCATCTGCGGTCTGTTCCAATGAAGGCTCGTGCGCCAGCGCTGGATCATCACGATGCAGAGCAGCATCCGCCATATGAGCTGCGGGAGCATCAGCAAAACGAGAACGTGAAACGTTCGCAGCGCTGCTTGCAAGATCAGGTTTGTTTGCATGTGCCTTTTCCTGTGCTGCTTTTGCCCAAGAAGGGACTTGCTTCTGGTATGAACTTGCCATTCCGGTAGAACCAGGTTGGAGCGCTTCGACTGATTCACGTACGAAAGACTCCGTCGCTTCTGCTCGCTCGGTTACAGGGTTTTGCTCCTCGGTGACCGCAGGAGCAGGGCGAGCGTCCGAAAGGGATGAGCGAGCTGAAGGCTCATAGAGAGGAGCCTCATCAGGCTCTTCTGCTTCGAAGCGAACTGCGGCAGCAGCGGCCGCTTCTTCACTATCGTAAAATTCACCATGCTGAACAAGGCGCGATGAGATGTCTGACAGAGGAACCTTATCCGCTACTGGCTTACCAGTAAGGGCAGCGATAGCCGCTTTTGCAGCCGCAAGTGATTCTTCGGGCGACATCTTGTGTTCGCGCGTTTGATAGGAAACCTCAACGCCCTCTGGGATAACGCCAGCTTCACGCGCTGCTTCTTCGCCGTGAACCTCTACACCCGCCTCGTGAGCTCTTGCTTCCATTTCTTCGGCGCTGACCAGGCCGTTTCCGACCGAACGAGCTACATCGAGCAACACTGCAACACCTGCAGCATCATTGTTTGCCGCATCGTTATAAGAGGAAAAGCGCGTTTTTATGACACTAATGAGCGGAAGGGCCATAATGACCAAACAGATAATCTGGAGCACAGTGAAGATGATGCCCCCTACCCCTGCGTCGCTCGTAAAGAAAACGGCCTTGATAAGCAGGATAATGGGCGCAACAATGAGCGTAATTGCGCTTACCAAACGAATGATAGGCAGATAACGCCCCGTGATACCTTGGAATTCAGTGGCAACACGAGCGCTGTCATAGTGCGTGATCAAGATGATCTTACGACGCTTATTCGTGCTCGTAATAGAGACCGGGTTATATTTCGCAACAACATTCTGGCTTACGCCGTTACGCAAGAATCGAGAAAGAAGGGGCTTGCCAAGTGCCTCACACACGAACAGCGCAGCAACAAGCAAGCCAATGATGATGCAAGGAATCGAAAGAACGGGAAAGATGATGGCAAGAAGGGTACAGAGAAAAGCGAGAGCAAAGCAGATGAGGCGAACCGTATTGCCGTTCGAAGCGCAAGACACATCTTCAACGACCGTAGAAAAGCCTGCACTCTTTTGAAGTTCATCTGCGATATATAAAGCTGCTTGTTGCTCCTCTTCCGTACCAGCTGGACGTGGTCCTATTTCTTGAGAAAGATGTGCGATATCGTCCATCATTTCAGCCATATAAAGCCCTCTCGTTTTACAAACGCTCGATTCGTGTCTTCATATTCATCATCACCTTGAGAAAGGCATACAAATATTCTGTTTTAGTATACGTCATTTGAGGGTATAACCGTACGGCGAAGTTGAATCTGTTGAATTTATCATCATCGACGGCGCCCACAAGGCCATCTTGCCTATCTTTGGGTCTCTGTACCAAGATATGAACGCAAGAAGGAATCATATCCGCCCACGTCACTTCTTAACTTTGCAAACTGCTCATCGACCTGGGATAAAGCATTCGAATAGGCATCAACAAGTGGTTGAGCAAACGTTTCTGGGAACGATTTAGCGATCTCAACCGAATCACGGTCTGCTTGATTGTAAAGCTCGTTATTCGATTCAGCCGTCTTTCGATCCTGTATCAAGATCGCTTCATTAGAAAGCAAACCATACTCGATTTCTTCGAGACGTTTTGCAAGATACTCGCTATAGACTGTAAAGTCGCCGTCGGGGAATCGTTCGATGATCTCGTTCAACGCGGTTTGGGCCTCTTCGAGTTTTGTCTGGGCCTCGGTAAGCCATTCGGTAGATTGAGCAACTGTTTCTGGCGATGTTTGCTTTACCGTCGTTGCTGCCTGCGCCAAAAGATATTGTGCATCGTCTATATTCGTCTCGATCAGGTTCATACCATCCATCGACTTCTTCGCATCAATATCGATCGCGAGTTTCTTATTAGCAAGATCAAATAGTGTTTCACGTGAAACAATCGCGTTATAGGCACTTTGCGCCGCCTCCTTGTCCGCGCTCGTCCCTTCTATGGCCTCATCAGCCCGAACAGCATAATTTTTGGCCTTTTCCAATGCCTCGAGCGCAGAGGGGATCTGAGCTTGCAGTTGTTCAGCTTGTTCAACTGAGTCATCACTGAACGGCTGCCCGAAGAACTCATCTATCGCGATCAGCGTCTTATCGCTTTCTTCAATATACAAACACGCTTCTTCGATCAATTCACGATTCGAACGATTCTTCTCATACTCTTGATAGATCCACACTCCCGCAAAAGACGCCAGTATAGCGACAACTATAACCACGAGCGCAACACTGATGGCACGACTTCGCATTCGCCGCTTCTGTCTACGTCCAATCTCTTCATATGCTTCTGCGCTGAAGCCAGACGCGTTTGGCAAGAAAAGAGTCTCTTCTTGCCCCTTGCCAAAGCGCTTTTGCTTAGGCTGAGCGTGCTTGCCTTGCCTTTTCCCTGATGAACGACTTATCTGCGATGAAGCGACATCAAGCTGGTCCTCAGACTGTGCATCATGAGAAAGAGCGTCTTTCAATGCTGGATTCTCGCCACTGCCGAGCGCCATAGAAGCACCGAAGCCCTCATAGCTTCCTTTGTTTTTGTTGCGAAAACGCGAGAACAGACCACGTTTCCCTGGCGAAGGAACCGTCGATTTTTTATCCAGCACGTTGAAAGAGATCTCGTTTGGCTTGCCTTGCGAGAACTCAACAACATGGAGGGAGTCTTGCTCGGTATGTTTAAGCTTGGATTTCTTCAATGATCTCGTCCATCGTCATCGAAACGATATTCTTGGTCGGTAAAGAATTGAGAAATTTCTTACCGTAGTATTTAGTGAGCAAACGCTTATCAGCAAGTACGACAATACCTTTATCTGATGAGGTGCGAATAAGACGGCCGACTGCTTGCTTGATAGCAATGACCGCTTGAGGCAATGAGTAATGTGCCCACGCACGCGAGTCATGAAGTTCACGTTCGCATGAAAGAGGGTCTGTCGGTAAGCCAAATGGTAGCTTTGGAATAACCACGCCTTTCAGCGTAGCGCCAGGTGCATCAAATCCTTCCCAAAAGCTTTTAAGGGCAAAAAGACTCAGATGCTCATCTTTAAGGAAATCGTCTCGCAAGCCTTTAACTGATACTCCCCATTTTTGACAAACCAAGCGAAGACCAGCAGATTTGATCTGCGGATTTACTCCGTCGAAGCATTTTTCCATCTCTTTACGATTCGTGAAGAGCGTCAACATCGAGCCATTTTGAGCCACATGCAAACGCACAAGGAACTCTTCAAGCGTAGAAAGATAGGAGGCCTCTTGCGGTTCGGGCATATCGCTTGGAAGATACACGCGCATATTTGAATCGAAGTCATAACTCGATTCGATCTGCAGCGCATTTGCGCAGGAGTTTTCACCTTCATTGAGGCCAAGTGACGATTCGAAGGAATCGAAGGAATTATCGACTGCCAATGTAGCAGAAGTATAGATGACTGAATCAGTCTCCGCATAGAACGTTTCGTTCAGGTTTTCGCCTACGTTTAGCGGTTGAGCAAGAAAGGTATCTTTCATCTGGTCTTTTGTTCGATTTAGGCGAACTGAATAGACACAATTTTCTTTATTCTTGAAAAAGATAACCTCTACTGCCTCATATAACTCACGCAGCTCAAGAGCTAAAAGAGCAATCTCGCGCTGGGCTGCAGATGAATGGTCGAGCTCCTCGAAATATGCCACAAGATCGCGAATGGCCTTGATGAGCTTTTCGAGCGTGTCTTGCATGGATCGTGCACAACTACATACGCCTTGATATACGGAGCTTGACCTGATCTCGTCATTGAGCCATAGATCAAGGTATTCATATCCCTGACTCTTCTTGCGTGTGTCGAAGTAAAGCAGGTCTTTTACGCTCATGCAGTATTCCTCTGCGGCGATCGCAAATGCCACTCCTGCATTGCGCGTTTTTGAGACGAGCGTGCGAAGAAGCGTTCTCGCCTCTTCGACCACATCAATACGTTCAGCACGAATAAGCGGGTTATGACGAGCAGAATCCGAGGTCAGTCGGCGGATGATGTTCTTCACGAAATCAGAAGAGAGACTTGTCGAGAAAGCACGGCGAGCTTCATCTTCTGCGTTGTGAGCCTCATCGACCACCCAATAACGTATTGGCGGCAAAAGCCCGTGGTCAAAGCGAGCATCCCAAAAAAGAAGACTGTGGTTCGTTACAACAATATCGCATCGTTGCGCACGTTCACGAGCACCATGCACGAAGCAAGACTTGCCAAAATAAGGACATTTCCTGCGCAAACATTCGGTACTTGTTGACGTGATACTGTAGCGCGGCAAGGCGCGAAAGTTCAATTTAAGGCCATCGATATCGTCGTAATCGGTCTGCTCGATAAACGAGAGTAGCGTAGCCAGCGCGGGCGCCTGATCGACCATCTGGTTATTCACAAGGAACTGTCGCGGGCCTTGCACATCAATACGTTCTACCTTGCGCAAGCAGGGATAATGCGTGAAACCCTTCAGAGAAGCAAAGGATATGCCTAATGCTTGCTGTAAAAGTGGGAGTTCTTTGTTCACGAGTTGGTCGAGCAGCGCGTTGGTCTTTGTCGCCACTCCTGTGGTCACACCATTTTCTTTCGCGAGCAGGGCAAACGGTAGTAGATAGGCCATTGATTTGCCAACGCCTGTGCCTGCTTCGATCACTGCATTCTGAGCATTGCGTAAAGCATGTTGTACCGAGAGAGCCATGAGCTTTTGGGGCTCCCTTGTCTCGTAATCAGGATAAAGCTTGCCGATGATCCCTTCTGGATCAAAAGCACGGCTTAGCTCTTCATCATCAACGAGACTCAAGGATGGCGTAGCATCTTCACCCTGTTCAAGAGTGTTTTCTGTGAAACCATCCTTTTGATGAGATCCAGCGATCGTGCCTGTTTCGTCATGCGATTCGACATGATCAAGATCAAGCTGCACACGTCGAGACGCCGATAAGGAATAAGGAGGCACCTCGGTCTGAGCAAGCTCTTTGAAGACCAGTGCTGTATTCCACTGATCCACTTCTGCCATCTCGGCAATATGCTTGACCAACGGTGCAGGCATGGCATCGACAGCGGCCAATAAAATGCGATATACCAAACATGTTGCGGCGACATCATCATCCGCTCGATGCGTTGAATCTGCCCCTCCAAATGCGCGAACTAAGTCGAGCAATCGATGCGAATTAAGACGTGGTAGCGCGATGCGGGCAAGGTCGAGCGAATCGATCCAGATATTGTTCTTCAATGAAGCTCCACTCGCACGCTTCGTAACAAATGTGCGATCAAAGCTCACATTATGCGCAACAACAAGCGAATCTCCTATGAAGTCGACGAGGCCTTCAAGTGCCGCATCCGGATCGGGTGCATCCTGAACATCCTCATCGTGGATATTCGTTAAATAGGCAACTTCATCAGGGATTCCTTTTCCCGGATTCACAAAGGTGATATACCATTCAGTTATTTCGCCAAAACGCATCCGAGCTGCAGCGATCTGTATGAGTTCATCGTGATTGAACGAAAAGCCCGTTGTCTCCGTATCAAGCACTACTACATCAGCATCGAGCGCACCAAATCGATGCGTTCTCGCATGCTCTTTCAGAGATTCATAACGCTGCACGATGCGAGCAGGAGTATTTTCGAGAATATATGTTTTAAGCGCTGGCGCTTCGGTCATGTTTTGTTTTTCCATATCGGTAAGACTATCATTTATACAACGATCGAACGCCCACTATCGGACGACTTCTAGGAGAAAACATGCCAGAAATCGGATATTTCGGAACATATGCTGATTTTTCTTGTCCAGATCGCAAGACGGCGACTTCCTTTATGGGAGCAGATAATCTCGTGGGCGATCCCTATACGATCGAGATGGATTATAGCGACAAGAAACGTCAAGCATGGATTGTCAATCCATTTGGCCTGCGTATGGGCGTGCTCTCTGAAAAGATCGCGCAAAAGATCGATGTTTGGGAAGCAAAAGGATGGACGGTCGTTGCATTGTTAGCCTGTGTCGCATTCTCTGATGATCCTAAACCTGGAAAGTATTGGGGGCAGGTCGCTTTGATGGCCTACGATTCATCCCAAGAAGAAGCTTTCAGCGCGTTTGTAATGACGATAGGAAAAGAGCTTGCAAAGGGAATTCGTCCAGCGATCGACCTTGGAAACAATGGTGCTGCACGAGTCATCGAAAGCAAGGGGCTCTGGGTGCCGACAGGGCGTGTGCCTCTTCCTCAGCTCAAGAAAGGCTCAACGTTTATCAAGACACAACGTTCATCAACCGATCGCATGGTAGCGCAAGCTCGCAAGAGTCGCATTGGTTGTACGGTTGCGAGCTGGGGTTTCATTATTATTGTCGTGGCTGCGATTGTCTTTGCTATGCAATCATGCGGCATGTTCTAGACAAAAGCGCACGATCGGAGCACTAAGCTCGAGCATTCTCGATCGCATCGGTGATAAGCGTGATGCAGAGCTCCGTGAAATCCATGCCGATGCTCCTTGCCGCATCAGGCAATAATGAAGTGGGCGTCATGCCTGGTATCGTATTTGTTTCGAGAGCCCAGAAATCACCCTGTTCATCAAGCAGCAGATCGGTTCGCGAAACACCACTGCACTCGAGGCCTTTGTGCGCTAACAATGCGATATCCTGGGCTTTTTTGGTCAACTCTTCAGATAGTGGAGCTGGGCATACATGCTTGGACCCACCCTCGGCATATTTCGATTCGAAATCGTAGAATTCATTAATAGGAATGATCTGAATGACGGGCAACGCACGAGGATCTTGCGTTCCTAATACGCCAACCGTGTATTCATCACCCTTGATGAGCGTCTCGATGATGACCTTATCATCAATCTCAAAAACATCATGCAATGCCGCTTCGATCTCTTCGAGGCTATTGCACAGGTATACACCTAGCGCGCTTCCCTCTGTAGCAGCCTTTACTACACATGATGGACCAAACTTATCGACCACTTGCTGCGCTGTAATCTCCTCAGGATCAACGAGTAGGATCGATTTTGGCGTGGGAACTCCTACGCGCTCATATACGACCTTGGTCTTTGCTTTATCGATCGCGGTCGCACTCGACCACACATTTGGACCTGTATAGGGCACTCCTAATATCTCAAGCATACCCTGGATCGTTCCGTCTTCGCCAAACTTACCGTGCAGCGCTAAAAACGCAACATCGAAAGAGCCCTTCACAAGTTTGACCAGGTCGTTCTTGTCGGCAGGATCGATCTGTGTGACCGAAAATCCTGCTTGAAGGAGCGCTTCATAGACCGCTTTACCCGAGATGAGCGATATCTCGCGCTCTCCACTCTTTCCGCCAGCGATGAGCGCTACCGAAGTTTCTTGAGGAATGATCGTGTCAGCCATGAATCCTGCTTTCACATAAGATCGTGCATCGGGCCCGTGTAGCGGGTTCTTCCGAGTATAACAAACCTCTCTGAAAAGCCGTAGACGCATTATAATCGTCTTGTCGATCCTACGAAAAACTGCGACAAGGAGCTGTATGCCCACCCCGATCAAATCACTCTCTTTTGAGAAGATCTATCAGCTCTGCGAGCAGCTTGGTCAACCTCGCTATCGTGCTGACCAGCTTCTTCAATGGCTTTTTGTAAAGCAAGCAAACTCCTATGACCAAATGTCAAATTTGCCCAAGGATTTACGCAATGAACTTGAGAGCAATTATCCTCTCATTGCCGCGCGTTTGATCGATAAGCAGGTTTCGCGCGATGGCACAAGAAAGTATTGCTTCGAACTGGCTGATGGAGCACGGATCGAATCGGTTGGTATTCCTTCTTTTCAAGAGTCCCCCTCGGGAAAACCCCGTTCATTAACCGTATGTTTCTCTACACAAGCTGGATGCGCGATGCAGTGTGCCTTTTGCGCTACCGGTGAGGAAGGCTTCTCAAGAAATCTCTCGGCTGGTGAGATGATCGATCAGATCGCTTTCATTCAAGATGATTTTGCAACGCGCGTCTCACATCTCGTCTCCATGGGGCAAGGAGAACCGTTTCTCAACTACGACCAGACACTTCAGGCACTTGATTTTGTGAATAACAAAAAAGGGTTCGGTATTGGAGCACGCCATATTACGATCTCCACCTGCGGCATCATCGAAGGAATCGAACGTTTAGGCCACGATTCCCATCAATACACCCTGGCGGTCTCACTCCATTCAGCACAACAGACCGTACGAGACATGCTCATGCCTCGTTGTAGTGCCCAAACTCTCCTTCAGCTTAAAGAGGCCCTCCAAAGCTATCAGAACGCCTCTGGGAGACGTGTGAGCTTTGAGTATCTTATGATAGCTGGTATCAATGACACTGATGCAGCGCTTGATGCTTTGATCGACTTTTGCAAAGGGATCCTTTGCCATGTGAACCTTATTCCTTTGAATGATGTTGAACATTCTCCTTGGAAACCGAGCGACAAGCACACGATCGATCACTGGCAGCGATCGCTCCAAAAGGCTGGTATTGAAACAACGCTTCGCAATTCCAGAGGATCCGATATCGACGGGGCTTGCGGACAATTGAAGAACAAGCTCAGGCAGTAAGCTTTTTCTCGTCAATGCGGCTACAATACCGTCTTCAGCGAGGGCACACTCTGCTTTCATACATACAAAAGCTCCCCTGCCAGAGACAGAGGAGCTTTTTTTCACGTTCGATCAGGCTTGCGAAAAGCGACGATTAGGCCTTCTTTTCCGTAAGAACAGCAACGACTCGCTGCAACTCTTCTTCATCCTTGAACTGAATCTCGATCTTATTCTTTCCCTGAACAGTTTTGACTCGAACAGGCAATTCAAGAATCTTTGACATACTGCGTGCCGCCTTTTTGAAACTTGGAGGCGCTGCAACGCGCGTAGAAGGTGTATTCTTCGTATTTTCCCTTCCAGCGAGCAGACGGGCGATCGCTTCGGTCTCACGTACGCTCAATTTCTCTTCCATGAGCTTATTTGTGAGCGATCTTCTTCCTTCCACTGTCGGAACAGACAAGATCGCGCGCGCGTGACCTGCCGAGATCTTCTCTTCAAAGAGCAATTGCTGTGCTTCTTCCGGAAGATCGAGCAAGCGAAGAGCATTCGCAATGGTAGAGCGTCCTTTGGAAACTGTCTGGGCGACTTCTGACTGTGTCATACCCCTTCGCTCCATAAGGCGTTTATAACCATATGCCTCTTCGATCGGATTCAAATCGGAACGCTGAATGTTCTCGACAAGCGCTAGTTCGAGTGCCTTATCTTCATCAGCCATCCAAAACCGAACAGGGATCGTTTCCATCCCAAGAGAACGACAAGCTTGCCAACGACGCTCGCCCGCGATGATCTCATAATGATCTCCCATGCGACGAACAAGGATCGGTTGGAGCAATCCATCGCGCTTGATAGAAGCTGCGAGCTCTTCGATCTCTTCTGGTTTGAAGTTCGTTCGTGGCTGATCTGGATTCGGATGGACTTGCGCAAGGGGAATCTCTCCCACAAGCCCTTTTTCATCTTTCTTTGCCACTTTTTGCATAGAAGCCACAGGAGCCGATTTAAGCGGCGTTGCTTGTTTTGCTGAACTCGCACCCGGCTTATTTGCATTTCGCGCGTTAGAAACGCTCTCAGGAGGCTGTTTTTTACTTGATGCTCGAGAAGAAGCTACCGGCGCTGGGCGCTTAGAAGCAGCTGCTTTTTTCGCGCGTGTAGCCCCTGACGCTTTCGCGGGACGCGCTTCTCGCTCTACCACTTTCGCATGTTCAAGTGCATCCTCTGAAATATAGATATCGGCTGCTTCCTTTTCAGAAGACTGGGCTTCAGTTTCGAGCTTTTCAATTTTCGTTGCAGTAGGAGCAGAAACCGGCTGTTTTGCACGCTCTGGCTCTTGCTCTTTTACCTGACTCTCTGCTGGAGTTGCTTCTTGCCCTGTTTTAGAAGGATATGAAGGAGCATCGTTAAAAAGAGCGCCGAGGCCCTTTCCTAGGCCGCTTTTCTGTTTAGCCACGTTGTATCACCTCTTGAGCCAACTCATTGTACGCCTCACTACCTTTATTCTCGGGGGCGTAATCCAAAATAGGCTGACCATAACTAGGAGCTTCAGATAGTTTAACGGTACGAGGAATAACCGTTTCAAAGACCGTATCGCCAAAGAAGGAGCGAACTTCGTCAACAACCTGCTTCGATAGATTCGTACGTGCATCATACATCGTAAGAACGATACCGTAGATATCCAAGCTTGGATTAAGAACGCTTTTGACACGTTTCATTGAATCAAGAAGTTTTGTCACGCCTTCGAGTGCATAGAACTCACACTGAATCGGAATAAGAAGCTTGTCTGCTGCAACAAGCGCATTGATCGTAAGTAAACCAAGCGATGGAGGGCAATCGATAAGAATATAGTCATATCGACCTCGAAGGCTACCAAGCGCAGTCTTCAAACGGTTCTCTCGCGCCATCTCGTTAACCAATTCAACTTCTGCGCCCGCAAGGCTGATAGTAGAAGGAAGAACATCAACACCGCTACCAACCTGTGCAAGTATAACGTCTTCGACAGGAGTTTCTCCTAACAGGACGTTATATACACATTGGTCAATATCGCGCTTATCGATGCCATAACCACTCGTTGCGTTACCTTGTGGATCAAGATCAACCAGAAGAACTTCTTTTCCTGCAGCTCCTAGTGCTGCAGCAAGATTAACTGCGGTAGTTGACTTACCAACACCACCTTTTTGGTTGATAATGGCAAGAATCTTCGTTTGGCCGATGATATGAGAAACAGGACCTTTTTCCCTGAAAGGAATATAAGAAGGACCGCTCTCTTCATGATCGAACTCCTCGGCCGCAGGTGCAGGCTGAGAAGCAAAAGTGCTTGCTTCATTACGAATAGAGTCTGTTGATTCGTCTGCTGGTCGTTGCACTTCACGGGCAACGACCTGCGCACTTTCATTGATCTCTTCGTAGTTTTGCGAGCTGGAGTTAGCTGGTCGTGCTTCCTGTGGTTCGTAAGGTCTAGTCGGTACTTGTTTTGTGTTGCGTTTTAGACTGTCAAATAATCCCACGAACACTCCTTTCATGAAATGTTATTGAGATTATACCGATAAACTGTTTCACGTGAAACAAGTTCTCGAGGAAATACCTAAACGCTCTATGCTTTGTACGGACGTTTTTGTGCCATACCTGGTCTGCGTGGAAGTTTGACCGTAGGCTCATTGATTTTTTCAAAGACAAAGATTGAACGAAGAGTCTCATTATCTGAAAGAAGACCTTCGCGAGATGATAAAAGCCTCATACCCAGTTTCTCTTGTAATTTTTCGCACTGCATAAGCTCAGCCTCGTCAGGAGCAGCCTTATAACAAATAAGTTGCCCCTTGTAAGACAATAAAGGTGACGCAAGTTCAAGTAAAGAAGGAAGAGATGAGAGTGCACGAGCAGTCAATACGGAAAACGATTCAGGATACTGCAATGCAAGTTCTTCGGAACGACCAGTAAATGTCGTTACCTGTTCTGAAAGCCCCAGACGCTCGATAATACGATCAAGTGCTGCCGTTTTTTTTGAAACGGAATCAACCAGGAGCGTTTCTCTTCCCGATACGATCGCAAGAGGAAGACCAGGGAATCCGGCACCTGTACCGAGATCTCCATATCGCCCTTCAGGTGCATTGATAAGCTCAGCTAAACCAAACAGCGAGTCCTCAATATGCAAAAGTTGTCCCTGCTCCCAGTCAAGAATGCGCGTAAGATTCGCTGTTTTATTCTCTTGTAATACGAGTTCTAAATGAAGATCGAGCAACGTACGTTGCTCGATCGTTAGTTCGGGTTGATAGCCCATGCTATTCCTCACTGTTTCACGTGAAACATTATTGTGGAGTAATGACAACGCGACGACCGCGACCTTCTCCTTCAGAATGTGTCTCGACATCAGGATTGTCGCGCAAAGTAATGTGAATGATGCGACGCTCATAGGGCGTCATAGGACGAAGGCGTATTTCTTTATCTTGAGAAATAGCACGATGTGCCGCACTTTCCGCGATGTCTTCAAGTTTTTGTCGCTGACGGCTCTTATAGCCTTCAACATCGACAACGATCGGATAGCGGAAACCGATCGTACGTGAAGTAATGACCGAAATAAGGAATTGCAACGACTCGAGCGTACGGCCATGACGACCGATGAGTACCGCAAGATCGTCTCCTGTGATGTCGAGAATAAGTTCTCCATCATCACCCTCATATTCGTCGATAGTAACTTGGCCCACATTGAAGTACTTCAAGATGTCCTTAAGTGCAGCAATTGCCGTGTCAGCAACAAGATCAAGTTCTTCATCCGTCAGAGCACCTGTTGAAGCATTATCTTCATTCTGGCTTTCATCAATGATCTCTTCTACAGTTTCAACCGTTTCAAGCTCTTCAGCCTGATCCATGCCTTCTTCAGTCATGATTCTCCTTTTATTCAAATCTCCTTTACAGGAGGAGCCCATAAATAAAATTGGACAACATGTAACGTTGCCCAATTAAACCAAGTTATTTTGTTTTCTTGGTAGGACGAGGTTTCTTTGCCTTACGAGTAACATCAACCTTTACTGGCTTAATATCAGCTTCAAGTGCTTCTTGCTCGCGATCCTTACGACGAAGAATACGCAAAGTGACCTGCTGCTGAACAACTGCAAAGACAGATGAGGTAGCCCAGAATAACAAAACTCCAGCAGGAGATCCCCAGCCGATCCATAACATCATCAACGTCATGATAACCATCATGAAGATCTGTTGATTCTTCTGAGGATTGTTCGTGCCTACTTGCTGAAGCAATGTTGGTAAGAAGGTTGCACCAGCAAAGATAATGAGCAAGATGCCGTAAGGAAGAAACGCTCCAAAGCCAGTAGCCCATGCATTACTTGGAGATGCAACAAGATTAGGAAGAATGTTATAGAACGTATAATCAGAACCACCAGTTCGATTATTCATGTCATAAAGAACCTGGAAAAGAGCAATAAAGATCGGCATCTGGAGGATCATTGGCAAACAACCCGCAAGGGGGTTGAATCCAGATTCAGCATAAAGCTTCTGCATTTCAGCAGATTGGCGTTGCTTATCATCCGCGTACTTAGTTTGAATCTCTTGCATAAGTGGACTGAACTTCTGCATTTGAAAGGTAGATTTGATCTGCTTTTGCATAAGCGGGAACAAAACCAAACGGAAGATCAGTGTAACGATGACGATCGCTAGACCCCAGTCATGAACAAAGTTGTAAAAGAAGTCGATACATATAAATATCGCATCTTTAAACGCGTCCCACATTACGTGTGTCCTCTCAGTCCTTCTTACCCAGCTTCAATGAAAAGGATTCAGGAACCGGGTCGTATCCAAAATCACCGCCTGGGTGACATCTTACTATTCTTCTTATGCTGAGATAAGAACCTTTTAAAAAACCAAAACGCTGAATAGCAGTAATACTATATTCGGAGCATGTTGGCGTGAAGCGACATGACGGGGGTAGTATCGGCGAAAGGGCTATACGATAGAGCTTTATACACAACACTGCAAGCTTGCTCGGTATAGATCTGATCTGCCCTAATAGCTTATTCATAGCTCGCTTTCGCTTGAAGCTGAAGCTCTTATCTACACAACGAAGAACTTATCGCGCCGCGATTTTGAAAAGCATGAACTTGCTTCTTACCTTCATTCAGCGCCTTACGATAAGAAACCTCTAAAATGTTACGTTTTGCAAGAAAAATAACATAAATTCCAGGCCACGGACCTTTTAGTTCATTACAGAGCGCACGCATCCTTCGTTTTGCTGCATTACGCCATACTGCATTTCCATTCTTTTTCCCTGCAATAAAAGCAACACGACCAGAGGGGTCGTGTTGTGGTGCTTCAAGTACGATAAACGTCATACCTGAACTGTTATAGCGTTTACCGCGAGTAAAAACAGCTGAAATATCAGTGTTTGACTTGATGGTATTACGCACAGTTATAAAAACGTTTATTAGACGCAGAGGCGCTTACGACCCTTAGCACGACGAGCGGACAGTACAGCGCGACCGCCTTTCGTTGCCATACGAGCACGGAAACCGTGAGTCTTTGCACGCTTATGCTTATTTGGTTGGTAGGTACGTTTCATTACCTTTCCTTTCAGATTTTGAGTAACCCCAAAATTGTAGAAAGATAAGCTATGAAAGTCAATAAAACCATTCTATGAGCGGCTAAGAATATCTATTTCTGCGACCTCGAGAATATGATCCTTGATCGTCCAGTGGAATTGGTTATAGAAAAACCCTTCCGAAAGATCGGGAATAATATCAAGCGCATACACCCGCAAGGTATACGTATGATCCATATCAGGAGGGCATGGACCAACGTATGCTTGCGCAACTGTTAGATCTTCATCTATGGCTGAGAGATTCCCAAAAGTACTATTAAACCCTTGGCGCCATTCTGGTTGCGGATCTTGACTCGCCCCTTCTGGTATAAGAGTTGTATCAGGCTTGATCCCACACATGATCCAATGTATCCAAGTAAAACCACACACTGGAGTTGAATCATAATCGATAAAGCTCACCGCTAAGCTTTGAGCTTTCTCCGGAACGTTTTCTATCGTAATAGGAAAAGAACAGATCGCATGTCCGTACTTTTGCAATTCTACTGGGGCGTATTTCCCATACTTGTCGGGAAGGAACCCTTTTTCTATAGGAATCGATATTTTCATCGTTTTCTCCTGAACCTTCTTAGACTAATCTTGTTATCGATCGAAAAACAACCTGCGCACTTATCATAGAGGACGAAATAAAAGAACTTTTCAACATTATCGATTTGTATAAATGTTGAAAATGTTTAAAACTCATCGTTGTATATATAAATCAGTGTTGATTTCTTATAAGAAGTAATTTTGTCAAGGAATTTTTACCGATTATTTCAGATTTTATTTGAAATAATTTATTTATATTTAAGAGTAAAAAGTATCGTTTCACCAGGTATTTTATATAAATCACAACTTTTGTAAAAGAACAAGACTAAACTTTCTTTAATTCTCTTATTTTGAGATCAGAATTCCGTTTTCCACCCTCTCAACACCTTCACTCTTTAATTAAAATCAGGCTCTTAAAATCGAGTTTTCCATATTAGGCGGCAAGATGCTTGTGATTTTTCTTCTTTATCCATACCTGTTTTCATGTTTTTACACATTTTCTGAATAAAAAGTGGAAAAGATGAAAAACATATATTGATTACTGTGAAATTAACTCTAAACAATTGAAAAGTAAGTAAGAAAAGTACGTAATATATATCTCAGAAAGCTAGTTTTATGACGTTTCACGTATTATTATGTGAAAACTCGTGAAAATAAAGAGAAAACAGTCGGAGAACAGCCCAAATCATGGACAATAACCAAGAACAACAGAAGGTGAATGATCACCCTATGGTCTCCGATGAGCCTATTTTCTCTCGTCCAGTTGTAACGAACGGTGGATTAGATCCACATGATTCTCTTAATGAAAGCACTATTCAAGCACTTAACTCTGACCAGCCGTTTAATTATGACGTGATCGATACTATTGCCTGTATAGCAATCTATGACACGATGACGAGCACACCTCAAATCGTTCAAGTACCAGGTGGTCCCACACATAAATTTATCGAGGACATCGCCTCTACAGCTTATCGAGAAGCACAACAGCGAGGAGGGATGATTCCTTATACCGTAATCAGAGAAGTGACTGAAAATTTCATTCACGCAAACTTTAATGAACCGGTCGTTTCAATCTTTGATAAAGGAAACACTATTCGATTTGCTGATCAAGGACCGGGCATAAAAGATAAGGAGCTTGCTCAACAACCAGGATTTACTTCTGCAAGCGAACCAATGAAGAAATATATTCGTGGAGTAGGGTCTGGACTTCCTTTAGTGAAAGAGGTGCTTGGGTTTTCTCATGGAACAATAAAAATAGAGGACAATATCAATAAAGGTTCAGTTGTCACTATTAGTCTTCTTCGAGATTTGAACGATGTCGATCAATTACGATCAGAAAATATCCCTTCACTTTCTGATAATGATAAGGTTATTTTACGCTTACTCCTTCCTCATCAAGAGCTTCGTGTAACTGATATACACAATGAAACAAACCTTGCAACTTCAAGCATCTACGCTGCATTTACAAAACTCGAAAAGGCTGGTCTCATAGAAAAAGTGAACAAGAAACGCCGCCTTACCGATAAAGGCACCCAACTCGCTGTCTCCATATAAATTCATTACGTGCCTGATTTTTCCACAATTACTTGCTAATATGAGAGCTCGTCTCATTAATGCATGTATCAGGAAGGACGGGTATGGATATCCAAGAAGTATGGGATAAGCTCATACAAACGATCAAATCATATCCTGGTGTTAACCCTTCCCAAATCGACGCCTTCTTCTCACGTATTCAAATACAAGCAGTAAGCCCTGGATTTATCATGCTTACTGCAGGAACTGCATTTATTAAAGAATGGGTCGAACGACATTATGTGAAAGATATCAAACGTGCACTTGAAGATCTTTATGGTGTTGATTTCCTTGTTCAGATCGAAGTTGATACAACAGCGGAAGAAGAGGAAAACAGCGAGTCACCTTCTCCTATACAGGATGATACTTCTTCGCGTGTCACATCTCCTAGTTTGCCTGAAAATATATCAGCAGCACCCATAACTCAACAAAGAAATAAGGTAAATGAACAGGTAATACAACAGGAAGATGTTCTTACAACACCTTCTATCGCCCCATCTTCTGAAGAGACGAATACTTTAACAGAGAGTTCTTCAGGCGAAACGACCACATCATTACTTACTTTCGACTCGTTCGTGATCGGTGATTCTAATCGTCTCGCTTATGCAATGGCGACTGAGGTAGCTGAACGACCAGGGACTTCGAATCTTAATCCATTATTCATCTATGGACGAAGCGGTGTTGGCAAGACCCATTTGATGTGTGCAATCAAAAACTATATTTGTGAACAATACTCAGATCTTAACGTCATATATATCGACTCGATGGAGCTTGTTAATCGCTACTCTGACGCAGCGCGCGAAAAAACAGTTGATAAATCAAGCTTCAAGAATTTCGAATCGTTCTTTAAAGAGGCAGATGTTCTCCTTATCGATGATATCCAAAGCCTCCAGGGGAAAGCCGGTACACTCGATACACTCTTTAGAATCTTTAATGCAGGTATAAGCCAAGGAAAACAGTTTGTTTTTAGTGCTGATCGCGCGCCAAAGAATATCGATCTTGAAGAGCGTTACACTTCACGTTTTAATTCTGGTGCGACGATCGATATTCAACCACCAGATGATGAAACAAAGCGAAGCATCATCAAGAATTTCATCCAACAATATCAGCAGGATGAGGATTTTAATTTCGACCTTTCTGACGATATCCTCGACTATATCGTCGAACACTCAGGATCAAACATCCGTGAATTAAAGAGTGCGATAACCAACGTCATCTTTGCGATCAAAATGAATCGTGACAATAGTCTGACTACTCAAGATGTGAAAGATATGCTTGCAAACCACTTCATCAATGAAAGTGGTACGCGATTCACGATTGAGACCATTCAAGCAGCGGTCGAAGACTTCTATCATGTTTCCCATAGCGATCTTGTGAGTAAGAAGAGAAGCAGACCGATCGCTCACCCTCGCCAAGTTGCGATCTACCTAGCACGAGAACTGATCAATACCACCTATGCTGAGATTGGTAAAGCGTTTAATCGTGATCATTCAACTATTATGCATTCCTTCGATTTGATTGAAAAAGGACTTAATGAAGATAGGAATCTTCGTGAGGAGATCGAAGCCATACGCGAAAAGCTTCGCACTCAACAATATTGATTACGTATGCGCAAAACCACCGTTTAAATCAAAAATAGATCTGAAAAAGAAAAATTTTTTAGTGTATAAGCAGTGGAGACACTTCAAATTCATTGTTTAAAACAGAACATTCTTTTGGGATAAGTTTATGAACCACTTATCCATGTGGAAAGCGATCTTAATTATCAACAAGATCTACTAATGGTGTTTTTTATTTCTACCTGCATAAAAGGAAGTTCTAAACATTTCAACCGTGCTTATTATTACAACAACTAAAAGAATTAAATAAAAAAGAAAATAAGAGAAAGATCATATTCATACCTACGACGATTCAGGGATGCAAGATCAGCAGAGCAAGCTATAATCGAATCGTCCTCCCAACGTTTATCGATCTTCGCGTTATGTCGATCGTGTTATGAAGAATGTAGGTATATCAATGAAAGTCAGCGTTAATCAATCTGAATTAACTCATGCACTCAATACGGTTGTTAAAGGATCATCTTCACGATCCACTCTTTCGATCTTATCTGGCATTCTCATCCAAGCACGAGATGGAGAGATCGTTCTTCAAACGACAAATCTTGAACTTTCTATTCGTGTGATTCTTCCAGCATTAGTAGAAGAATCAGGAGACACAGTTGTCCCTGCGAAGCTTTTCTCCGATATCGTAAAGAATCTTCCTGATATGGCAGTGAGTATCTCCACGAATGAAACAACAGCTACCATCTTTTGTAACAACACTACGTATTCTTTAAAGACACTTAATCCGCTCGATTTCCCTCTTTTTCCTGAAGTTGATGCTGATCAAGAAATATCATTTCCCTTCGATGTGTTTTCATCTATGGTTAAAAGCACCGCAAAAACCGTTTCGCGAGATGAGAGCCATCCTGTACTCACGGGCATTCTTATCGCTCAAACAGGAAATAGCTTAAAGATGGTTGCAACCGATTCGTATCGTCTTGCGGTTGCCGAGGTCACACTCGATACCGTACCATCGCGTCAGTTTGAAGCGGTCATTTCTGGGTCATTTTTGCAAGATATTACTGCACTTCCTTCAAGCACTGATCCGATCGTAATCGCTCTAAATGAGAATCAGATTGTGGTCACCTATCAAAACGCAACATTTATCAATCGAAGGATCGAAGGAAATTTCCCGAATTACAATCAGTTGTTATCAACTGATTACACGACTAAAATTACCCTTTCTCGTTCTGAGCTTATGGATGCGATCCGTCGTGTTTCCCTTTTAAGTAATAAAGTTTCTCCTGTTCAAGTTTCTGTCGATGCTGAGGCAGGTATCGTAACTCTGATATCAACATCACAAGATGTAGGAAACGCCCAAGAGTCCCTTGTTTGCACTGTTGAAGGGGAGTCTGTCGATATCGCTTTTAATTACTCATTCATGCTCGATGGACTTTCTTCTATGCGATCCGAAGAAATCACTTTTAATCTTCTTGGGGCAATGAAACCTGGAGTCTTACAAGCAACAGGCGAAGAGAATTTCCTTTACTTGATCATGCCTGTACGTTTTTAAAAAAGAAAACCCTTACTATTGAGTGATTTCCTTATATATTGAATAGTTTTAAGACTATGGGATTGAAGATCCAACAAATTACCTATCATAATTTTCGGAATTATTCCGACTATATATTGAGTGATATTGGTGATGTGACCCTTTTCATTGGGCCGAACGCGATAGGGAAGACCAATCTTGTTGAAGGAATTCAGCTCATCACTGCTTTCACTTCGTTTCGGAGTTCCCGATCAGAACACCTCGTTAAATTTGGGGAAGATCATGCATTCATCAAAGCGGTTTTACGAGACGAGGTAAGAAAACTCGATCTTGGTTTTACCTTCCAAGAAGGTAAACGCGCTTTTTCACTCAATGGAAAACGCAAACAAATCAAGAGTTTACGAGGACTGCTTCCTTCAGTGGTTTTCTCACCTGATGATCTTACTTTCATAAAGGGATCCCAAAGCATTAAACGTGCTCAAATCGATGATCTCGGAGATCAGATATCTGCAAACTACCATACGGTGCGCCGTGATTATGAGCGGATCTTGAGACAGAAGAATAAATATCTTAAAGAGATAACATCACATAGTTTTCTCGAGAGCGTTAATGAAGTATTAACCACAATAGGATCGCAACTATTCGTGCTGAGAACTCATCTTATTGAGCAGCTCATCCCTTACATCAAACAGTTTTACCATGAGCTTTGTGAAGGAAGAGAAGAGGTTTCTATTCAATATGTTCCTTCCTGGAATAAATATCGCGATAAAGTCGACAAAGAGTTTCCGAGGTTTTCTCGTATAGAAGCGAAAGAGCGGCTTGATAAGACTATCGAACAGGAATTTTATCGGGAGCATCAACGAGGAATATCATTATTTGGTCCACATGCAGACCAAATCATTTTTTTGATAGATGGAAAAGATGCAAGCGATTTTGCAAGTCAAGGACAACAGCGATCTCTTGTCCTTAGTTATAAGATGGCAGAAGTTGCATTATTAAAAGAATTACTCGGTCAAACACCTATTCTTCTGCTTGATGACGTAATGTCAGAGCTTGACGAAGAAAGAAGAACACAACTCATCAAAGTCATCTCACAGGATATACAAACATTCATCACCTCAACAAACTTAGCTTATTTTGATGACAAGTTTCTTAGGAGCGCTGATATTATTCATCTCGATCAAAATCAAATCGATCGTTAAAGAGAACATCATGGAGAAAAAAACTCGACATATATCAGGGCTTATGAATGTTCTTATCGATCGATTACCAGAGGAACAAAAAAGCAAAGTTCTTATAGAGAGAAAGATCAAGCAGGTACATGATCAATTTGCTACGTGTGTCGATTCCTTTATCCTCGATCATGTGAATTCTGTATATCTAACCAAAGAAGAGTTAGATGTTTCGCGTGAAACAAAACTCAAACTCACAGTCTACGTTGACAATTCAACAGTTGCAGCAGAGTTAAACGCACAAAGAGAACTCATCATCCTGAAGTATCGTGAACTATTTAATATAAAGATCGATACGTTCATCATAAAGATATCCCGTGGTGCATATCGAGAGAATTTCCCTTTTAAAAATAAGAAGCACGAAGAAGTAAAAAAATTTCGCCGGCTTACGCCGGGAGAGGAAAGGGAAATAGCCGACCAAGTATCTTTAATCTCAGATAGTGATATTAGGTCTTCTTTTCAACGCCTTCTCAGAGCAGAGAAAGAATAAGTTTTTTCTAAAAAAAATTTTTCCCGCCGCTCAAACAAGCTTACAGCCCCTTTTGGATATATCGTATAAGCTAGTACGCTATTTATTGTGTTATATGCTAAAATGACCACTACATTTTGGGATTCTTTGCGAGTTCCCTGGTTCAATAAAACGCTGGTTAAAAAGGAGTTAGATTGGCCACTAATAAATCTCACTATGACGGTTCAGATATTCAGATCCTCGAAGGTCTCGAAGCAGTCCGTAAACGCCCGGGCATGTACATCGGCTCC
>OGPK01000666.1_pt1 | contig 33320 bp, 43 predicted proteins | sample 1552921 | NCBI WGS metagenome assembly OGPK01 (sample SAMEA2580264, study PRJEB22360) | human gut metagenome | biome: human gut; feature: human-associated habitat; material: faeces | place: Denmark | collected 2008/2010 | reverse complement strand
TCACATCGGAATCCAGAATATTATCTGTCACATCCTGGTTATATAATAATCCGGAGACTATAAGTTCCGTGAATACGATATAATCTCCAGATTCGTCACGGTCTGATATTCTGTCTGCATCAAACTGCCAACCGTTTGAGCTGTCTATGTCTATCGTAAAGGCTGGATTACCTTCTATCATTGCCCATCCGGTACTTGCATAGCGAGGTTCGTCAGTGGTCCCGGTAACAAGGCACTTCCAGCGACAGCCGTAATGCCATACCGTATCAACCGTTTCTTTGCCAGCAGTATAAGGATTATCACTTTGAGCTACCTCCAATGACCAGAATCCACGGTCGTTAAGCTGCACGACAACCACTCCCTGATAGTTAATTCGCATCAAGTCCTGAATGGCTATACCACGGCAATATACATAGCTATGCCGGTAATTGATAGGGAGGTTATCGAACAGTTCCAACCTCTTCAGTTTTCCGATAATGATGCTGTAATTAGATTCTTCCAGCACAGGCTTTGTGACACCATCCAACATACAGATGCAGCCCTCATACGATGAGATATACCAGAATCCTTGCCGTTCTTCATCCACTGCATTTCCTCTACGGGTAATTACCATGCCGGAAACAGGAGGATAGTTCTTACCACCCGGCACCTCTTCATCAGGATAAAGAACCACGTTAATCTTATTCTCTGCCTGCATTACATTTAATACGCGGAACCAGCTATCATAATATTCTCCAGTTGAGTTCAAGTTATTCACTGAGCCATAACTTACGTCCTGTTCCTTGAATGCCGTAATATCATTATCCCATCTGCGACGAAGATACAGGTCATACGTGCCGTCCTCAAGAAGTTCAATCCGTTCGATTGTACCGGCTTCGGAGTATGTCACATTACCTTCCTGAGCGAACCAGCGATTATAGATAATCTCCTTCACGATCATTGCGCTGCGCACTTCCAGCTTCTCGAACTGCCCGCGGCCGTCCGGGAATATCCCGGCTCCCTTACCGGCAATCATTGAATCGATAAACTCACCGAATTTCAATAAGAAGTTAGTGCCGTCTGACTGGTCCTTACGAAGAAGTGTTTTCAATGACTTTAATGCAGAAAAGACATTATTGTCACTAGGAGTTTTTGTCTCAAAAGATTTGATTATATCATACACATATTGTTCTGCCTGTCTAGCCACCTCATACCTTAATGAATCCAAAGAGTTATCTACAGAAGACTTCCATCCTGTACCGACTTCATCCGAACAGGTAATCGTAGCCTGGCACAAATCATTCAGCTTGCGCTGCACCTTGGTAATACGTGTATCCTTATATCCTCCGGTGGATCCGAAATACTGTTCTGACAGCAGACGCACATTCCATCCGATGCGGAGTGGGGTATGGTTCTTCTCGATGTAGTTTCGATCAGTAGTACCTGTGTATTTGTTCGGGTCAAAGCTATAAGTATTCAGAAAATCATCTACTGCCAGCTTGTATTCCTGTTCCGCTGCAGTGATGTATTCCTGCGGCATGGCGAAGTTCCAGGGAATATACTGGTCGCCCGGCTGCGGGATAATTGCACCGCCCGGAATCTGAGTCATTTCGTCCGGATATACATTTATGATTTCCCATTCCCTTGTGTCTTCGTGCCACGCAGCCTGGAAAGAGCCGTCTGTTCCACGGCCTGCCAATTCGCCTGTTTGGAATTTCAACATGTAGTCCAGATCCGGAATCTCGTAGTCTTTCGGATTCCAGTTCATACCGTTGTCCTTGAAATAATATACGGTGTACTTCCGTCCTTCCTCATTCTCTTTTTCTTCTGAGCGCACAGAGGAAATTGTACCAATGTATTTTGGGAATATCTCTGAGAAGGCTGTTTCTTCCGTTTCTTCCTTCACACCATACAGGTCCACGTTCTTATCTACATATAGAGAGCGGTCAGGAAGTTGCAGACGGGAATATCCGTACTTGGTTGCATTTATGTTTCTCGTAGAACCAAGAGGGAACAGACGGGTAAAGAACTTCACTTCTCCGTTATCTTCCTGTGCCAGGTTGGTAAGTCCCTGAAGATATCCCAGTTCTACCATTTCGCCGCGTTCAGCCTTACAGAGATTTATCACATAACCGTCCGCCCACATTTCCGTTTCGAATGTGGCGGCGATGCCGTTGCTACCGAAAGCCGCATCCCAGCACTTTACATTCCGGTAGTCAATAGTCTTATTATCGGCTACAATTACCGTTCCGATACTCCATAGATTTGCATCGGCACGGCGGTTCATGTTATCAATCCAAAGCTGAAGGTGTTCGCGCGGGCCACCGTCATAACTGAATTCAGAAGTAGTTCCTCCTTCCTGGAACAGCATCAGCGTGTCTTCCGCATCGTGTATCGGCGCATAGAACTTCACGCTATATTCGTAAGTCTGTGTGTTCTTTTGTTTCGGGCGATAACGGGACTTAACTTTATAACGCACACCTTCCAGCTCGATGTAATCATCTACATCCAGCGGAATATATTCCGTGTGTGTGAATGATGCAGATACGCTGCATTCCCCACCAATCTCTTCCGTGACAGAAGAAGAAGTGTTCGGGCTGGCTGTCAGTCGAAGGTTATTTGCTTTATCGTATATTTTCAGTTCCATTTTATCGTCATTTAATCTGTGTTTAATCGATTCCTAAACGGCTGGCTGCGGCTCCAGAAATTTTACGGAAAACAGCACATAAAACCGGTCGCCTTCGTAACTCTCGTACCAGTCCGGTTCGGATGGCATATCCTGATATACCATATTGTAAGTTCTGTAATTCTTAACAGCAACAGACAGCATATCCGACGTGATCAGCGTCATCATACGCTGGTATTTCTCCAGTCGGTCGGCTGCGGAGTTTCCGCGAAGCCAGAACTGCAAGGTACGTTCGATGCTACTTAACTTTACGTTCGGGTTCTGAGGCAACTCTACTCCGTTCCGTTCGCGGAAGTCTACTGTGGTAATGTCCTTTGCCTTAGGCATACGGAGCAAAGCGTCCATATTCACGTGACCGCCTGTTTCCGTCTCTCCAAGGAACGCACCGTATTCCGTCCACACGTCCGTTTCGTTGATTGTAAGATATCCTGTCAAGTCCATATTATTTCAACTGTATTCCGTTCAACTTCAAGTCTTCCATCAAGTCGTATATCAGCACAATGTATGCCGTATGCGATGCTATGGTTGCCAGCGTCTGGCTATCCTGCTTCTGGGCATTACGGATTTCCTGCACGAATTTGTCCGTATTGGCCAGATGCGTCTGCATGTTTCTTCCTATTGCCTCAAAGGTAGATATGCTGTCCTGACTCATCGTGGTGAGCGCACCGCTGGAGGGGCTCTGGCTGCTTCCGGAATCCGCAGATGAAGATTCCCAACCGAGCATCTTCTTAAGTGCTTCACGTTCGGCTAATGCGTCATTTACTATATCATCCCAGTCTGTCCTCAAATTAAATTGTTCATCTTTTGAAAGATTACCATCCGACATAGCGTTAGCAAAGTCTTTATACCACTCTTTCAACTGTTTAGAATAGGTGTCCGACATCATGCTTTCAATCATCGCCTGCTGCATTGTTTTTTCAAATTTGGATGCAAAATCATCTACATCCGATTCCATATCAAGCAGGCTTTCTTTAAACTCATTGCGTAAACTGTCAAATGAAGTATCTGTCTGCTTTTCAAACTTGCTTTCCTCCAGTTCTTCAAGCTGCTTCCAGTATTCGATATAATCATCCATATACTGTGCGGCATTCCTGTATCCGTCATCTGCATGTTGCTTTATTTTTGCATAAAGGTCGGATGCTTCATTGGCCACATTATACATCTGCTCACTGGTAAGATTCCAGAATTCACCGACATCTCTTACAGACACACCTGCTGCTTTGCTTACACGCTCCCAGTCACTAGCCGACATAGCGTCGTTGACTCTTTTGTTACTTGAGTGCGTACCTCCAATCCCCAAAAATCCGTTATCCCAAGCAGCACCTTCACGCCGCATCATCTCCTGCGTGTTTGCCATTGTTTCTTCGAGGTTCTGTTTTTGCTTCTCATATATGTCACTGGCATCGGATACGGCACTTTCATCCATTTTCTCGGCCAGATTATCAATGGATGCCTTCAGTGCTTCATTGGAAATGGTAAGTCTTTCCAAATCTTCCTGTAAGTGAGGATCGCTCTCTTTGTTACCAATAAGTCCGAAAGTCAGTGTATTCCATATCCCCCCAACAGACTTGAATACACTCCCCACTATATTGTCTACAAACCCGTCAAGCCCTTGTTTACCGATAGTATCAAGTAAGGAAAATGCCGCACCAATTATGCCTCCTATCTTACTTCCGGCTTCCATGAATATGTCTGTAATGTCTCCGGCAAGATTTCCAATCTGTGAAAGAGACATTTCGGAACTGGAGCCAAGTTCTGTAATGGCTCCCGACAAAGCTATGAGATTGGATTTTGCCTTTTCTCCTGACTTTTCCACGTTAACCTGAGCGTTTTGCTGGTTCCTGACAGCATTATTCAGTTTTTTTGTTGCCGACTCCTTCTGCTCGTCCGTTCCATCTCTCATCGCTTGATTATATTCATCCTGCGCTTGCGCCAACTCTGTCTGTGATATGGCCAGTTCTTTCAGCTGATTCGGTAAATCTGCAAGCAATCCTCCCTTGTCAATGAGGGTGTTTTGTATATTGTTAATGGCTTCATCAATAACCTTTTTCTGGTCAATGTCCATGTTCTTGTACTCTTCTGAGTTCTTGAACTGTTTCAGCCTCCGCTTTACTTTTTCAAGTGATTCCTTAGCCACCTTATCCAAATCACCGAACACGACTTCCCAGTCTATGCTGTCTTTCAGTTCGCTGAAATCGAGTGCAGACAATGATTCTTTCCTTTCCTGTTCAAGGGCTTTCTTTTTATATTCATCTCCTTCTTTTTCCGCGGCGGCAATCTTCCGTGCATAATCCATCGCGATAGCCAGACGTTTCTCCTGATACGTTCCGTATTGTTTATTGTAGTCGATAAGGCTCTGCGTGGCCTTGTCGCGATATTCCTGTTCAATCTGATATATCTTTTCGTTGTACACCTGTTCCGCCAGCACGCGGTTGGTGTTCGCCGTATTCTTTACTTCCTCATACTGGCTCTGTGGAATATTGTCACCCTGCTTGCGTGCCTGGTCCATTTTGGCAAGCATATCCCGTTCCTGCTTGTCAATGTCAGCCACAGACTCATCGTATTCCTGCTTGGCCATTGCCATACGCTTGGCAATACCTTCCTGCATAATCTGTATGCGGAGTTTCTCTGTAGTCTGTTGTGCTTTTACGCGGGCATCGGCCAGCTGGGAGGCGTAGTCTGTCTTTTCTTTGTTTGTTCCAGTTCCTGTTTTAGTCCCTGAAAAATCAGTGGTATAAGCGGATGTGTCTATCTGTTTGACTACACCTTCTACTATTTTATTGTTTTTTGCAATTTCATCAGAATACTTTTTTATGTTTGACATGCGCCGCTCGTATTCTTCAATCAGTTTCCCTTCTGCTGTATTACTAATCCATGATTTTGCAACACTATCTACAATTGCACTTCCTTGGTTTACTTTACGATAATTTTCCCACATTTTATCGCGTTCCTTCAATGCAGCTTCGTATGCGGCCTTGTTTTGATTTGTCCAATTTGTGTCCGCATTGATGCCACGCTGCAACTGGAAGTTTTTCTTCGAATAATCAGACACTATATCTTCAGCAGCCTGTGCCTGTCCTTTACGGATAATTGCCTTGGTCAGTTCATCGTATGCTGAAGCCGCATTCCCGGCCAGAATCGCTTCATTGCTTAGCTTCCCGAAGTAGTCAGGATACATCTTCTGCAATTCATCCACTGCTTTGTTTCTCTCTCGCATAGATTTAGACGCATCTTGTGTGGCCGTATATAATATCTTGAGTTTAGCTGATTCTTCCGCAGCTGATTCCCCTCCCTTTCTTCTTGCGCTGTTAAGTTGTTCTTGTAGTTTTTGCGTTTCGGAAAGTTCTTTTTTTACGTTGAATAAAGAAGAAACCCAGTTCCCAATTTCTTTTCCATACACAATTGCTAAAGAAATAGCGGCAATCAGGGCCGTCTGCCAAGAAAATAATGCACCAGCCAACTGTTTCCATACAGGCATACCCTTTTGTCCGGATGCGGCCAGAAGTTCGTTCTGTTTACGCACATCCGAAATGGCATCCGCCAGCATAGGAAGGTTGTTTGAGATAGCGAGGATAAACATCTGCGGTCCCATGGCAAGTGAAGGCAGCTCTCTAGCTACCTGGCTGAACTGCGTTTTCAAATTGTTAGTCTTGCGGGTAACGGCTTCTGTGTCGATGTCGATTGAAGGTGTTTTTGAGACATCCTCTTTTGTTTTCTGTAAGTCTTTCAGACCGGCCTTCAATCCGTTAATCTGACCTGTCAAGGCCTGCACGTTGGCCGCTTCCTGCGTGTAGCTTTTTCCGGCCTGCTTGTTCGCTTCAAGCTGTTTAATCTGCTCGGCACGTACCAGTTTCAATGCGTCAATCAGTTTCTGAGTCTGATTTTCCACATCATCCACATTCTTACCCACGCTCTGTAGTCCGGCTTTGGTAAGATCTTTCATGAATATTTCGAGCTGTACAGGTACTGCCATATCCTTAATCTTTTACTGCGTATTTGGTAAAGAACTCCATCGGGTTCATTCCCTTTGTCGTGTTCGTGTTATCTGTTTGTCTGTGACTGTTCCTTTGTTTCTCCCGTTCCTCCATTTCCCTGATCTGCTGCATCATGTCCGGCTTCTGCGGAGAAACCCAGTGCGGCATGTCTGCCAAAATCATTTGCAGGGTAACTACATTTACCTTGTCCAGAATGTAGTCTATGCTCCAACCTGTTTCCGTAGCCAGCTGACCTATCACGCCAAAAAGGCTATGCGAAGGTTCCGTATGTCCCTTCTTTAACTCCTCGTTTCGTTTGCGCTCTCGTTCCGGCTCGCTAAGGGCTGCATCTTGTTCAGGGCTGCTGCCGATGCGATAATAATCCCGAAAGACGTGGTAGATGTGCTGCTCAGTATCTGACGCCAGGCGGAGGAAAGTTCGTCGGGTGTCATCAGTTCCCGAAGCATCCATGCCACCGGGCGGTTAAGTAACCTTCCCAGTACAGGACCTCGCACAATTCCGTATGCCACCATCCGGCTGATATCTTTCCCATGCAGGAAAACAAATCGGATACGCTGATCCAGGTTGTATTCGTCGTATTCTTCCGGAGTCACGCCGATTCGGAGATAACGCTTGCTGATTCGTATCAGGCTGCGTGTGGTAGGTGTCTTCATCGTGATACGGAATGGACGTTTCCTCAGTACCGTATGAAGCGGCAGGCTGATTCCCCCGTCACTGAGAGAGATGCCTGCCAGCAGTTCTATATCCTGTGCCTTCATACTTATCCTGCTGCGTCTGCGGTTGAGTCACTTTCGTCCGGGGTTACTCCAGGAGGATAAGTACGGTAACGTCTTTCTTTTCCGTCCGTAGGTTTCAACATATCTACGCGGATACCCATTGCCAGCACATTCTGCATATTGATTCCGTTCTGGAAGCCGTTACGGCTCAGACGGGCGTTGAATATGCGGAAGCTGTGTCCGGAATGCATGGATATCGTCAGCACACCGTTTGCTACAAATTTGACCGGAGGAGTATAAGAATCATCCGCTTCTTTCTTTCCACCGAATACATCGACCATGCTTTGGGCATCCAGCTTGATAAGGTTCATAGTGAACGCATCGCTTCCCGGATTGGTCATGATGCTGTCTACCGGTCCGTCTGTTACCTGTGCAGCCATCACATCCATAAAGGTAGGAGCATTTCCTGCCGGCTGCATTCCGTTTTCATCCAACCAGCCCAACGTCTTTTCCTCGCCTTCCGACGTCTTAAACTTTACGGCTGCCACACCATACATCAGTCCGTTGCTTGTATCTGCCATAATCTTGTCGTTTTAATGTTTGCTTAAATAATATTTAATCAGTTGCCAGATAAGGAAAATCCCCAGCAGGGTCAGGGCTGTTCCTGTCAGCCACCCCTGCACTCCAGGGTGTGTTTCCTTCACTTCATTGCTCATAGTTTCATCGCGTATGCGGTGGTCGGTTTCCGTACGAGTCACGGTCACCTGTCTTCCTGTACTGTCGGCTGTCGCCGTGACGTTCACGCCACCTTCTCCGTCTGCCTGTATGTCAATACTCAGACCGTCATTTCTGTAGCTCAGTCCGAATCCGGCAGGAAGTTTACTCAGGTTCAGCCACTGCTCCGCACTCACCGAGCAGGTCGCCGTCCTCTTCGGGACCGGCTCGAAGGTTGTTTGCTCGGTTACGCTCGTTCGGAGGCTGTCCGAGCGGACGGTTTCCAAGCTGGCCTTTCTGCTGCTGGCGCAAGAAGATAATGACAGGACAGCGGTCAGCATACTTGCAAGTATGCAGTTTTCGTAAAGCCGTTTCATGATTGATATTCCGTTCGTTTTGTTTCCGTAGTTGTTTACTAAGTTCCAATACCGTGGCACTCAGATCATCGTAAAGAGTCTTGTAAGTACCTTCGGTTTCTTTCACTGCGCGGACCTGGTATACTTTTCTGTCACGCCACCAGGCAATGGCAGTTACCAGCCAGCCGGCAGGAGCCAGCCAATCCATGAGTGGCTGTAACAGGGTCCAATCCATAATGCTCTACTCTTTTTTAAACAGTGCTCCGATAGCCTTAATCACATCATAGAATCCGCATCCACTGAGTCCCGCTGCCAGTCCGTAAATTAACACCTGCCACCAGACATAGCCGGTAAGTAGCGGAGTAAGCTGCAACAGCCAGGCAATAATACATACTACCATGCCCACACCGCATGAAACCAGAATCTTTGCCAGCTTGCTTGCGGAAATAGTCGGAATAATTTTCATAATCTGTGTCACTAACGTAGAAATCAGGGCTACGATTCCGGTAAAGCTACCCAAGTCGATAAGGAACGATGTTTCAGGTTCAGCAGCCGGAAGTACGGTCTGCGCAAAAGAAGCCAGTGTTGTAATCAGGCACAGGCAGAAAAATAAGATAATCCGTTTCATTTTGTTGTGCTTTATTGGCGTAGCATTTGGCGTACTACGCCATGGTTATAGTTTCAATATTTGTTTTCTGTTTTTTCCGTCACGCTTGTAAGACACATGCACCCAGGAATAATTCTTTTCATCGATCAGCTGGTCAAAAGGAAGTTGGTTTTTGATGTAATCAAAGAGCTTACGGTTTTCTTCCCTGCTTCCTGCTGTAATGTCGGCAGCTTCTCCTTTCAGATGCTGGCTGCTTGCCGCACCTCCTACCAGCCGGTTCAGTTGCGGACAACGGTACCCTGAATTGACGGTAATAGGTTTTCCGTACCATTCGCGGAGAGGGTCAAGCACGTTGTCGGCAAGGGCTTTCAGGTTACCCGCCTCCTGAAGAGGCGGTGTATTTTTGATTCCATGAGCGTCGGCGGTGGTACTGGCACAAAGTTCACCCATTGTAAAGTGTTTCATACCTCATTCCTCCTTATGCTTCAAGTTCCTCACCAGCTGCAGGGTCTTCCTGTAACTTTTCTTCCAATCCGTTTACACCTTTTTCTCCTCCTTCAGATAGAACCATGGCCATTTTAGCGGCTTCAGCTTCACGGCGTACGGTAGCCCAGTTCTTGTCTGCTTCCACTTCCTGGTCGGATGTCTGTGCGGTAGATCCGTCGTAACTGTAGATAGCACCGATAGCCTCCATCTTCTTCGGAAGTACGATGTAGTAGTGGCGGAAGTTTACTTCGTTCTGCTGGTAGTCCGGGTTTGTCTGTGCATCGCGGTAATACATCTTGGTGCTACCCTGCGCACGGAACACACGCTTGGTGTAGAAACAGAAGGATGCCTGATGGTCGGTGCCCGAAGGTGAGTTCTTGAACGGAACTTTTGTGCCTTCCTTGGTGAAGTACGGACAGTTCTCGAATTCGTACACCTCGAAGCCGTACATGTTAGCAATCTTTCCGGAGGTGTAGTTGTAATACTGGTCGCGGAACTTCTGCTCGTCTTCCAGCAGGTCGTTCACGTGATCCGAGCAGAGTACCAGTCGGCGGCCTGCGGTGGGAATCTGCAAGGCATCCAGCTTGCGTTTCAGAGCGATGATGTCCTTGCGGGTACATTTCTTTCGTCCGTTGTCATCTTCGCCGGAAGTGGGCACTACCGGAGTTTTCGCCGTATTGCTGTTCGGAGCCAGCGCATGAGCCGCTTTCTTGAATTTGGCGATAGTGATGGCATCTCCGTGACGCTCAATAACGCTTCCCATCTTGTCGTAAGAGATAGCAAAGAGCTGGTCATCCGATACGGCAGTTTTCTTGGTCTGGAACTTGTCAAGACCCAGTGCAATATCCCCGTCCTCCAGTTCTTGTGCGGCGATGGGATACGTCGTGTTGTTAATCAGTACGTCCGGATCTCCGCCCACATCTACCAGGTGAACCACTTCGTTATTTACCGCAGCCGAATAATCGGACACTCCGTCCAGCCAGGAAGCGCTCATTCCTCCGCGAAGCTGCTTCACCAGCTCGCCCGTCCACACTTCGGTATAGACACCTTCCAGGGCTGAACCTTTCGGAAGGAACTTGCCCAGTGCCATAGGAAGTACAATACCCACAATCAGTCCCCAGAATCCTGCGCCCGGTACTCCAAGCAGAAAGAGGATAACGATACTCATCAGCACATTCACCAGTGTGCCGGTTACGAATTTTACGATTTCTTTTCTCATGTTCGTGTTTTAATTTGTGTTCAACAATCAGTTAAGTTCCGGACAGTCCACACCGTATTCAGCCTTGTACAGCTTGCGGTACTGCTGCGGATCGTTCTTTCGCATCAGTTTCAGTTCCTCTGCCGGAACTTCGCTCAGTTTCTTCCAGTCGCCGGCTGGTGTCTGTGCTGTACTGCGGTTCAGCATCATCGAAGGCTTTACCGTGCCATGCATGGCTTCAAAGGTCAGTTTCAGGCTTTCCTGACCAAGTTTCTTTCCCAATTCGATAAAGTGGGCTTTCTTCCCGGCTTCAATCTTTCCGGAAGTTACGGCTTCCTCTACCAGCGAAGTGATACCTGCCAGTCGTAAGGTATCAAGCTCCTTCTCCAGTTTTTCTTTCTCGGTACGCAGCGTAGCGTTGGCCGTCTGGTAGCCGAGCAATACGTTGATCTGTTTCTGCACTTCCGGCAGTGTGGCGGTGTCCGCCAGCCCCAGCATCAGGGCGATGGTTTTCAGTTGTTCGTTCATTGTCTGTAATGTTTGGTTTTCACTAAAGCTTTTCTTCAATAGCGGCAGGTCGCATCCTCCTCCCGCATCCAGCCTGATTTCCCGTCCCTCGTAAGAGAGCCGGATGTTGTCGTCGTTTCCGCCGATGTCCACCATGCTGTATTCCATCAGCTTGCAGCGGGTTACGGTAGGACGGGTCTGTCCGGGTTTCAGCAAGGCAGTGTCTTCGCTTGTTTCCAGTATCTCGAAGTTGGGCGAACCCATACGTAGCGTGCCCTTTTCCCATTGCTGCTTTGCCAGACGCGATTCTTCGCGTACCTCATCAAACCAGGGTTCGCCGGTCACTTCTCCATCCGCTACGCGTATATCCTTAATCATTCCTATTACCACGCCCCGCTGGTGCATCCAGAGCAGTACGGGATTCCGGTTAAACTGCGTCAGGTCGATGCCTTCGGTACGGATCCACGTGCCGTAGCAGTTCAGCGTCTCGTTCGATATTCTGATTCGTTTTACCATTTTTCGTTCGTTTGACGCAAACTTACTCCGCCTTTCCCGTCCGGACAAAAAAGTGTGTAACGGTTACAAGGAAGTGTGTAAATGATGCACTGTTCTCTGTAACGGTTGCATCCCTTTTTCCTGAAAGCACGAAAATGGATGAACTTTGCCTTAAACGAATATTAAATACAAGGTAAAACATGGCTAAAAACGACACAAAACAGGAGCTGGCACGGGTGCTCTACATGAGCGGACTTTCGCAGGAAGAGATTCTTCAGAAAGTGGAAGTGAGCCGTCAGACGCTCAGCCGCTGGATAAACACCCTGGGATGGAAAGAGATGAAGGCGGCACGCAGCATCACCCGTCCGGAACTGGTAAACAAGCTGCTGTCTTCCATCAATTCCCTGCTCGACAAGGCGAACGAGCCGGGAAACGAGGATATGCTGGCCAGCCTGGGCGACAAGCTTATCAAGACAGCCACCGCCATCGAAAAGCTCGAGAAGAAGGCCAGTGTGGTAGACCGTATCGATACGATGATCGACTTTGAGAACTGGCTGGCGGCCAACCGTGACAAGTATCCCCAGCTGACCAACGAACTGTTCCAGCTCGTGAACCAGCTGCACAACGATTACCTGAATGAACTCTTCGCCCAGAAAGGAGGCTAAGTATGACAGAGCAGGAAAAGAAAGAAGCCCTGAAACGATGGCAGGAACACTGCAAGCGGGTGGAACGGATGACCTCGCAGGAACGGGTGGAAACCGAAGCGGAACGCAAGCGGAATATCGCCCGTGCCCTGAAAGACTACGACTGTTTCTGCCAGCGCTACCTGTCGCATTATTGCCAGTGTCCGAATGCGAAATTCCATAACGAGGCGGCACGCTACATCGCCTCCCATCCGGAACTGCGCCTGGTCTGCAAGTGGCCACGCGGTCATGCCAAGTCAGTACACCTGGACATCGGCATCCCGCTTTGGCTGAAGTTCCGTAGCGAGCTGCACGTTATGGTGCTGGTCGGCAAGAGTGAAGACAGCGCCGATGGTCTGCTGGGAGATTTGCAGGCAGAGCTGCAATACAATCAATACATCATCCGGGACTTTGGCGAACAGTACAACAGCGGAATGTGGCAGGAAGGCGAATTTGTTACACGTGATCAGTGCGCCTTTTTCTCACGTGGCCGCGGACAATCTCCCCGTGGCTTGCGTTTCCGTGAAATGCGTCCGGACTACATCGTGGTGGATGACTTGGACGATGATGAAATGTGCCGCAGTGAAGCCCGTGTACGTGAGATGACAAACTGGATAAAGGAAGCTCTGTTCGGTTGCTTCGGCGGCAAGGACGGGCGTTTCATCATGGTGGGTAACCTGATTTCCAAAAACTCCGTATTGCAGAAAATCATCGACACGCCGACCGTAAAGACCATTGAGGTGAACGCTATCGATCGCAACGGGAATCCTGCCTGGCCGGAGTTCTACACCATCGAGAAACTGCGCGACCGCGAACAGTTCATGGGCTACCGCTCGTTTCAGAAGGAATACATGAATAATCCCATCACCGAGGGAGCCGTGTTTCAGGAACGGTGGATACGCTGGCGACCGATGTTGAAGCTGAAATACTACGAACAGATAGTGCTCTACATCGACCCTTCGTGGAAATCCTCCGGAAAGAACGACTACAAGGCTGCCGCCATGATAGGTCGTCCCAAGCGTGGATTGAAAACCGCCTCCCACCGGGAACTGCATCTGCTGCGTGCCTTCTGCCGCCAGTGCAGCGTGGGCGAAATGGTGCGTTGGCTCTACGATGTCTACGAGTCACTGCCCGAAGATGCGGCGGTCAGCATCTACATGGAAGCCAACTTCATGCAGGACACCATCCTCGACGAGTTCCAGCGCGAAGGTGACGCACGGGGCTACCAGCTTCCCATCATGCCCGACAAGCGGAAGAAACCCGACAAGTTCGCCCGTGTGGAGGCTATTAGCCCACTGTGGGAACGTGGCTACTTCTTTTATAACGAGAAGCTGAAAGAAGACCCCGACATGCGGGCCGGAATCGACCAAACACTGGCTTTCGAACAGGGAAGCCGTGCACACGATGACTTCCCCGATGCCAGTGAGGGAGCAATTTATAAATTACAGAAACAAACCCGTGAGGCTTCGTTCACACCCCGACTGGGCGTGCGGCGACCTCCTAAAAATTCCTGGTAATTATGTTTATCACCGAACAAGACTACATACAAGTCAGTGCCGATGCACTGAGAATCATCCAGCAGGCTACGGACGACAACCGTCTGCTGGCCGAACGCCGTGCCATGGACCGGATAGCCAGCTACCTGGACGGACGCTATGACATGCAGGCAGCCTTCACCGCCGAAGGCGAAGCAAGGAACCTCGATCTCGTGGGACTGGTGGCCGACCTGGCACTTTACTTCATGGTGCTCAGCCTGCCGCAGAAAATGGGATATGAAATCCGGAAGGAACAGTTTGAAAACGCTGTCGCATATCTGGAGAAGGTACAGGCTGGAAAGGCGGTCATGAACCTTCCCGAACTGCAACCCACGGGCGAAGAAGGAGAACAAACCGGCGCCGGTATACGCTACGGCTCCGACAAACGTAACAATTATATCTGGTAACTACTATGGCAAAGAAACCGAAAATAGAATATCTCAACCGGATGAATGCCGCCGAAAGACGGCGCATCAAGGAAATGAGCGTCAAGCTCCAGCTGCTCACGGAAGCATTGACACGGCGTGACCTGGCCGACTGGCGGCGTGCATGGCAGATGGCTATCAACGTAGACAACCCAAACCGTACCCGTCTGCTGAATCTTTATACCGATGTGGATGCCGACCTGCACCTGACCGGATGCGTGCAACAGCGCATGGGATTCGTACTGAACAAGAGTTTCAAGCTCTGCGACGCAAAGGGCGTGGAGAATCCTGAACTGACGGAACTGCTGGAAGCTCCCTGGTTCAAGGAGTTCCTGCGGCTGGCACTGGAAAGCAATTACTACGGTCATTCACTTATTGAACTGGGCGACGTGGTGGAAGTGGACGGACGGATGGCCTACAACCGGGTAAGCCTGATTCCCCGTACTCATGTCATTCCCGAATACGGAGTCATCATCACCCACGAAAACGACACCTGGCAGGTGGGCTACGACTACCGGAACAGCGAGATGAAAGACTGGTGCATCGAAGCCGGAGGCACGCATAATCTGGGCCTGTATCTGAAATGCGCCCAGCAGACCATTCCTAAAAAGAACATGTGTTCGTTCTGGGATATGTTCGGAGAAATATTCGGTATGCCGCTGCGAGTGGCGACTACCACCAGCCGCGACCCGAAGGAATACGACCGTATTGAACGGATGTTGCGTGACATGGGAGCAGCCGCTTACGGCTTGTTCCCCGAAGGAACTACCGTCGACCTGAAGGAAAGCACCCGTGCCGATGCGTTCAATGTGTACGACAAACGCATCGATCGCTGTAACTCGGAAATATCGAAAGGAATCCTTACCGTCACGATGACCATGGAAGACGGGGCCAGCCTTTCGCAGAGCGAGGTGCACCGCAAGATGCTGGAAAACCTGATTCAGAAGGATGCCGACCTCATCCGTGACCTGGTGAACTGGCAGCTCATCCCTCGCATGATCCGTCACGGATTCCCGCTGAAAGGTTTCCGCTTCGCGTGGGATGAATCGGTAGACTATACTCCCGAACAGCAGGTAGCCTACGAGCGTTTGCTGCTTGAGCATTACGAAGTAGATCCGAAATACTTTGTCGACAAATACAACATCCCGCTGAAACGGCAGAAGGACACGTCCTCCGTAGCGGTTCCGGAAGTCAGGAAAACGGCACAACAAAAATCAGGAAAGGAAGAGCAGAAACTGGTATTACCGGAAGGAGAACACCCTTTTTTCGACTAAGCCCCGACGATTATAAGGGGCTGCATCAGCGGTACGCCGAAATTGTAGATTTTGAGAAAGAGTCAATCTCTCTATCAGTGGATTTAAATGACATAAGAAAAAAAGCAATAACCTGGGCATCAGTCATTACAGACCCCCAGACAAGGGATGTTTGTGAAGAAGCCGCCATGATACTTCTTCAGAACGGATTCGATTTGCCGGAAATAAAAGAGCGAAATCTTAAAGGCAGGAAAAAAGGGACTGGAAATTTGGGAGAATATCATCCGGACAGTAAGATTATCTACATCAACAATCATCCTATAATTAAAGAAATGGGTGGTTTAAGAAAGATTATGCAAAACGAAGTAGTTAAAGGGAGAGCTGTTCAAGATAATGTCGTATTGCATGAGCTAGCTCACTATATCGACCAAATTATCAATCCAGGTTTTGACAGTCCACAACATAGTTATCGGGTTTTCCTGAATAGAGAATATGTCAAAGAACAATTATCAGAATACGCTTATACTAACAGATCTGAATTCGAAGCTGAATTGATATCCGGTATATTAAGAGGAAAAGTATATCCTAAAGAAATATTGGATTATGCTGATATATCTAAATTAGATAATGAAAAAGCAAAACATATACTGGCTTTAGGTAATGGAACAATACCTAATGACTCCGGACTTCCCCGTGAGTTTGACAAGATGGCTGAAACCGTTTATAAGAATCCGGAGAAAGATGCTGCGGTACTGCTTACTGACAGCGATGTAAGAAAGTTTATCGAGCGTCAGAAGCTTATATTCGACAATGCGGTAGATACCGCCCTGAAGGAAGTACCTCTGGATGACATATCGGTGCAGCGCCTGAAGGAATCGAACTACGTGTTCAGCGGTATCAAGACCTTCCACGAACTGAACGAGACTTTCCCCTCCCTGCTGGATGAGGAAGGAAACCGCAAGCCGTTTAATCAGTTCTTAAATGATGTTCAAAAGGTATATGATGCCTACAACGTGCAGTATCTGCGTACGGAATACAACTTCGCCCAGGCATCCGCACTGATGGCGGCACGATGGAAGAAATTCGAGCAAGACGGCGACCGATATAACCTCCAGTACCGGACCATGTACGACAAGCGTGTACGTCGTACCCACCGGATGTTGCATAACATCACCCTGCCCATCGAAAGTCCGTTCTGGAACAAATATTTTCCACCCAACGGTTGGAACTGCCGCTGTACCGTGGTACAGGTACGCAAGGAGAAATACCCCCTGAGCGACGAACAGGAAGCCATGAACCTGGGCAGTCAGGCCACTGCTGGAAAGTATCAGGAAATGTTCATGTTCAATCCCGGCAAGCGGATGACCACCTTCCCGGCATACAACGGCTACACCCTGCGCAAATGCAACCGGTGCGAAGTACGCCCCGACAAGATGAAACTGGCTGCCGACATTCCGGACAATGAGGTATGCCGGGCGTGCAGGCTGCTTCAGGAAAGCATCAGCCACTATACGGTTGTTCCCACCAAAGCCGGAAAACTCCGCATTCATGACGGACACGGAAAGCATGAGTGTGAAGAGAACATCCGTATCGGAACCTACCTTGCCGAAAAGCACGGCTACGAAATAGACTTGCTGGACAATCCGCAAGGCAGAAAGAGCGCAGACAGCTACAACCGCACCTTGGACATGGAGCAGGAATACAAGATGGCTTCCACCCCGTCCGTGAATGCCATCGACCGCCTGATACGTGACGGACGGAAACAAGCTGACAACATTGTGCTATGGCTGGATACTGATATACCGTTGGGAAATTTACGTGATGCGATTACAAGTAGGATTAGAAGAGCTGATAACGTACAATCATTAACAATTATCCGTAATGGTAAAGATGTAACATATAATCGTGAGGATATATTGAAAAATAATTGGGAAATAAAACAGGCAGATTTCAAATAAAGAAACCTGCCTGAGTCGGGGCGCACGGCCTTTCGGCTTAGCACCAATGCAAATATACGATTAATTATTTAAATATCAAACCGTAATGACAATTATTCCATTATACCTGATGTGTTTCCTGCAATGCCTCAAGCAGTGCGCGTACCATAAGAATGTTGTCGGCATCAGTACTGTCGGGACAGCCGCGGTTCGTAACGTCGGTGTAATACACACAGGAATCGAGCAGGATGGCCTGCAAGGCTGTGGCAAGTTCCTTCGGAGTATTGTCCTGTACAACGCTTTCAAGTGGGGTCATGTCGTATTTCGTTTTCATGGCTTAGTCCTCCTTTCCGTTAAGTTCCACAATGTCCTGCGGCTCGAAGTCGAATACCGTCTGACTGTAGTCGATGCCTTTCTTGCGGATGCGCCAGTCGGGGAAGGTGATGCCCTTGTTCTTGTTTTCCTTGGCCGTGTCGATGATGGACTGGAGTACGGGGTTGCTCACACTGTTTCCGTTCAGCACGTCCTTCACGTGATGGAGCGTAACGTTGTGCCGTTTTGCAATCTCTTTCAGGTTGGCCAGCGAAGTGTATCTGCGCAGGATAGCCTCCAGCTTGCGGAATCCCTCACGGTGTTTCGGGGCAGGAAGAATACGGGTGTTGACCAGCGTGCCCACGTTGCGGCCGGTGAGGAACTTGATGAAATGGTCGTAAACAATGTCCTTGCGTACCGGGTCGAGCCATACGGCAAAATCAAGTGCGATATGGAAGTCGGTACACCAGGTGCCTTGCTCGAACTTAGAAGAATTACCTTTCCGGACGATAATCTGACCACCATAGGTCGGGTCAAAAGTGATAGGAGAATCTTCACAACACTCAAACGGAGCAAACTCTTCATTATTTTTTTTTGCACGATAGGCAAGATACTCTTGTGTCGATTTCAATTTCAGCCAGTCTTTAGGCAACTTTCCATACGGCTTCGCCATCTGGGAGAGGTTCACCATGCAGTTGTTGATACCTTGGCGGGACACCGCCACTTCATTACCCTCGATGTGGAGGATTTCAATCAAATTCTTATTGTCAGTCATGTTTATAAGAATTGTGATATAAAAGAAAAGCCCTCCGTAGGAGTGACTGACACTTACTACGACGGGCGTATGAAGTCGCCGGTTGTTTCCGCACGGCCTCCATAGAGGGCTATTCCCTAATATCTTGTTCAAAATAAAGTCTGAATGTTTATTTTGCCCTAAGATGAATATGTAAGTATCAGTCGAAAGCAAAAGTACAACAAATTTTGAAACTACCAAATGAATGAAAGCAAAAAAATAACAAACGACCTCCAGCGGCGGGTAAACCAGCTGATAAAAGAAACACTGAAGGACATACGGACGGAAGCTTTGGATGAATTCGACCGAAACTTTGAGCGGGAAGCCTTCTTCAATGAGAAGTGGACACGCCGGAAATTTAATGATGACAAGAGCCGTGGACTGCTTGTCCAGACCGGAAACCTGCGCCGAAGCATTACAGGTCGTATCACCAGCCGCGACAGTGTGGTGATTGAAACGACTGAACCGTATGCCAGAATTCATAATGAAGGCGGAACCATTACCGTGACTCGGAAGATGAAGGCTTACTTTTGGTATCGTTATCAGACCGTGACCGGAGGAAAGGCTGCCGACGGATTCAGCAATAACCTGCAACGGAAGAAAAACGGCGCACCGCGCAACAACAAGCGGAACCGTGCGCTTACTGCCGAAGCAGAATTCTACCGTGCCATGGCTTTGAAAAAAGCCGGAAGCAAAATCACCATCCCCAAACGCCAATTCATCGGAAACCATCCAGACCTGGAGAAACTGCTGAAAGAAATCTTTTACAATAACGCTAAAAACTTTGATGTACTATGAGACGTATGCTTTATCTCGGCTTGACCGAAGCACTGAAAGAATTGAAAGACGACGGCGGACAGCCGCTTATCCGGCACATTGACCTGTGGAACGAGCAGGTGGAATTTATCGAACAGGAAGAGCCGTTCGACACCCCGGCTGTGTTTATCGAATTCCGTCCCGTACAGTGGCGCACATTAGGAGGAACCACCCAGCAGGCAGACGTTCCGTTCCGGCTGCATGTGGTCACGAAATGGAAAGGAAGCGCAAGGGACGGAAGCGTGTTTCAGGAAGAATCGCTGGAACGCTTTGATTTGCTGGACAAGATTGACGCGCACCTGTTCAACTTCTTCCTCTCTGCTCGGAATGAATCTGTCTGCATGACCCGCCGCACGGGAAGCAGCACCAACCACAACCACGAGGAACTGGTGGAAGACATCAGCGATTTCACCTGCCAGGCCACACAGACGTATTAACCGAAAAGCGTCAGCTGCCGCTCTGCCTGGGCGATGCGCTCCGTCACGCGCGGATCGGCACTGGCGTTGATAATGTTATAGAAAGTCTTTTCGCAGATGCGGTATTTCGGCCAGATATATCGGCGCAGGATTTCCCGGTTCGACAGTCCGCTCCGTGCATGCTCATCGTAAATGCGCACAATGTCCTGCACGCGGAAAGCATAGCTCATCCCCACTATTTTCTGACGGTTTTTCTTGACCATATTATCCTGCTGACTTTATCGCAAAATTACAAAAAAATGCGGACATTATCTTATTCACGCACATAATAACTGCTTTTACGACAGCCCGGACCTGTACAGCCGTAGATTTGCACTGTCTAGACAAGTTAACCACATTTTTACAAACATTTAAAAAAGACAGACACATGGCTATCAACTATTCTATTGCGGCTTACAAGAAGCCGGGAGATCTGGAAGGAACCGCGAAGTATTACGCCAAGGCACAGGCGAGCGGAACAGTCGAAATCAACGAGCTGGCGGATGATATCGCCTACAGTACGACCTTGACCGACGGTGACGTGCTGAACGTGATCCGTGCGCTGATCAAGCAGATAAACCGCCACATCGCCAAAGGAGAAATCGTAAAACTGGAGAATCTGGGAACATTCCAGGCTCAGATACGCAGCAACGGTTCGGAAACGTCGGAAGACTTCAACGAAAGTTACATCCGTCAGGTTCATCTTCAGTTCCGTCCGGGACTGGGACTGCAAAGCACGCTGGCACTGGAGAACCTTCAGTTTAAGAAGGTGAAATCGTATAAGGAGCTGGAAGGCGAATAATTTACCGCCGGAAAAATGATCTATTACCCTGCGGAAACAGGACGTTTACCGCAGGGTAATTTTTGCAGTACAAAAAATAATTCGTATCTTTACCTATATGAAAGCGATATACCTTACAGACCTGGCTCAGCAATATTTCCCTAAATCCAGTACCCGGAGTGCCGTAGCGCAGCTTCGCCGCTGGATAGTGTTGAACGAAGACTTACAGCAACGGCTTACGGAACTGCATTTCCATAAGGGACAGCGAAGCCTGACTCCCTTGCAGCACGAAGCGATATGTCATTTCCTTGGAGAACCAGGTGAATAATATACAGCAATCCCCGGCATCGGTTTTCGGTGTCGGGGATTTTTGTATATTATCGGCTGATGCACTTGCGAAGGTTTTCCAGAAGGAAACGCACGTTCGACACATCGGTTTGGTCTTGCTGTACAGGACTTCCATAATCAGTGTCAAGTAATCTCATGACTGCCGTAAACAGAATATTATCCAGCGAGGCAACAGTTTCTTCAATATCATCTATTTTCAAGTACTGTTCCCATTGTTCATAATTGAATTTTGTTGCCATAGGTCAGTCCTCCTTGAAGTCTATTTTGTACTGCTTGTTTTTCAGTTCCAGACGTCTTGCCTCTTGCTTCTTGTCGTATTCCAACTGTTCTATAAGGTCTTCCGTGATAAAGTTGCGTCCGAACAGCTTGATGATACATGCAGGATAATTCCTTTTTCGTTTTGCCACCGAACCGCTGCGTGTGCTGTAGCCTAATGCTTTCAGCATATCTGTGTAAGGGTAGAATTTCTGACCAAGATAGTAGATACCTTCCACTCCGTTTCGGTTAAGACTGCCTTGTGATGCATAGATACCGGTCTTTCTTAATGCAGGCAAGACTTCTTTTGTAACCCATTTGCGGAAAGGTTTTGCTTCGGGTTTTCTTGACTGACTTATTAATTCATATAAACCAGATTCAGTTACAGCATTCATTTTCTGCCGTCCACCAAGGGTGTCCATTGAAATGACACCCTTTTCATCTTCATCTAATGCTGATATAGCCTGACGTGGATTTTTGAGAAGCAATGCCTGACATACGTCTTTTGCTACAAACCAAGGTTCGCCGTTAATCACTTGTGCGCGAATGCACACGTTTGAATTCTCCTCGAAGAATCTTTGCAGGGATGTTGCCTGCATTTCGTTTTGTTTTACCATAATGTAGATAATTTAATGAGCATTTGTGCGGATAAAAAAAGAACGGCATCCGCTTAACCCGTCGCTCAAAGTCTATCTACATAGGACTCGCACACGTTATTACAACGTATGCACGGGTACAGATGCCGCCATCTTATAGACGGTTTGCATACAGACATAAAAAATGCCCGATGCGGTACTATCGGACAGAACTCGCTGTCCTATGTAGATATGTTATAAACTTTGAGCACCGCAAATATGCAAATTCTTTTTTATTATCCAAGCACGCTTGCCCGATTTTTTTCGGAATATCCCGAATTTTGTTCCCGGATTGGCTTATCAGGCCACACCGGGATAGTGGTTATTAAAGGTCTATAATTTCAATCTTCAAATCACGTTCCAGCTCACGCATCATATCGATTGTGTCGTTGTTTTCCACATCGAAGCAGATGCCCAGGTATTCTGGGTTCTGCTTCGAACGCTTTACTGACAAGTCGCAGGGGCGGCTGTGCTTGATCCATACAAACATAAACTGATTGATTGCGCTGTAATGGACTTTCGCTGCCACCCTGCGAGGCTTGAACAGATTAAGGTTCTGGTTCTGCATAGGGTTCAATCTGTTTGATTACTGTTCCGCTGAGCCAGATACGTCCGCTGCCCTGGCATTGCGGACATACTTTCTGCTGGGGATATTCCCGACGCACATCTTTCTCTTCATATACGGTTACTGAGCCGGTTCCTCCGCACTGGCGGCAGAGGCATACGCGGCGATGGATATAAGTCTTCTCTGTATTCATCTCTTATCGGCGTTTTCAAATTCGGGTTTTACATCAGGTTCTGCTTCGTATGGATACACATCCATGATGGCGGTTTCTGATACGGAAGCTATCACGTAATCAGCCATAGTATCTTTCATGCCTTCATCCAGCTTCTTGATGGCGTCGCGAAGGTCGGAAGCTTGTACAAGTACGTTGCTGGCAGTACGCTTTTCTGCTCCGCTCTTTTCATCCAGTGTAATAAACCAGAGTTTACATTTGAACCAGCGGTCGGCAGACTCTTCTTCACTTGAGAACAGTTCATTGTAATTAGCTTTTGCAACTCCAGCCACCTCAAACTCTCCGCTAATAAACGGTGTCATTTCTTCGATGATACGGCTTTCGGCTTCGGTGAAGCTGAGAGCGTCTACCAGATAGGGTTCTGTTACTTTCTTCTGCATTCCGTTTTCCATCGTTTTCTCATAACGGATTTTGCATGTAAACCAGTTGTGCATCATAATTCTTCTGTTTTTGTTGATTGTTTAAATATTACGTTAGTATGGTCTCTTCTCAGATTGTCCGTACAGTTAAGCCCGTTACCGTAGCAGGGGATGGCGTGCTCAAAAAACCAGCATCCGCTGCAAGGTTCTTCCTGATCTTTCACCTCGGCGACCGCGAGCGTTTGTCCGTGCCAGGTGAAGGTTTCTCCTAATTTGTGCTCCATGATTCTTTTATTTTTCTGATTAATTCATTCCATCCTTTCCGCGCCATGCGTGGTTCCATCCAGCAGAGCCAGCCAAGTATATCGAGCATTCTTCCCGCAAGTTTCAGAATAAATCCCAAAATAATCAGTGGACCGATGACAACGGAGAAAGCTGTGAAAAGAATGATTTGTGTACGTTTGTTCATTATTCGATGTAATAAGATGTTATTACCAGATTGCTTCGCATTATTATGAGAGATAACCGGTTATCGTCTTCTCCGAGCAATACACGAACGGAAGCCCGGCGTGCGTCTTCCTCATTTTTTAATTCTCCAAGACAACCCTCCATTATCATTTTCAGACGAAGATATTCGTCACGGGTAGGCTCCAGTTCCCGGTTCTGAAGGACACGGGTCATGTACTCGTGCAGCTTCTTCATCCAGCGCGGCCACTTGTCACGCCGGATATTTGTTTTAAAAGTGAGTTCTGCCATAGCTATTCCGGTTTATATCTTTTTACAAGCCACCATTTTACATTACCTATCCATTCTAATAATAATTCAAACGGAAGCCTTATGTAGTGAGATATCATAATCATAATACCAAGAGGAATCACTAGTATACAGTATACGGTCCATATTGCGTACCATTTGTATTTAGACTTTCTTTTCATGTTTCCATCCATTGAGTTCATAAACCATATCCCGTGCTTTCTCTTTGGATCGGCACTCCGCTACGGGAGTGCCTGTGCAAATTGTATCAGTATATTCATTCCGATATACGATCCAAAGAGGACCACGGCGTTCATACGTGTATTTAGGCCGTCTGGACCGCATCGCTTTCCTTTTTGGGTTCTACGTAGAAAGATTCATCCTGCACCACCTGTACGCCGATGTTTGCGAACTGTTCCGCAATTTCAGGAATGTCACGGTCGGCCAGAAGCTTGTCTTTAGCCAGTTCCTCGGTTGTGCGGATATACTGTGGAAGGAACTCTTTGCAGAGGTTTGTCACAGCTGCCCAGGTGAAACCTTTCATGTTCTTCAGCTTCGGGTTGCCGGTGCGGAAACCAATGATGCCGTGTGCCGATTCCAGACTCTTTTTCTTAGAGAAAAGCGTGTCCTTGTTTTCGGTGGCATAGGTCTGCATCACTTCGAAAGTGCGGTCTTTCGTTTCGTTCAGTTCTGCCAGCTGGTCGGCGTACTTCTCACGGATCTTTGTCATTTCCTGGTCCATCTTAGCTGCGATAGCCTGAGCCTTTGCGTCTGCCATCGCAAAATCGGCGAATGCCTGTTCGTACTGGTCGCGGCTTACTCCGCTGATTACTGTTTTCTTGGTTCTTTTTGTTGCCATTTTAATTGAGTTTTAATCGTTATTTAAATTCTGTATAACACAAACGTATTTTTGCTTCTGGATTAATCCCTTGTGCCAATTTCCTTACATCCGTCAAGTTGTCGGTTCGCCAGCATGAGCGGATGCTTTTATTCGGTCTGTCATGGAAAGAATAAATGATCCTCCATACGATGTATTTCTTCCTATTCATCTCTCATATCCTCCATTGCCGCCATGTCATATTCCATCTTCAGAGCTTCGTCTGCCTGCTGTCCGCAGAAGTTTTCCAGCTCACGGAGTATCGTTACACGGTCGCCGAAATCAAACTACTGCATGCGGTTCATAATGTCATTCTGGATTTGTTCGATTGTATGTTCCATGATTATTCCTTGTTTGATTTACTGTCCTTGTAATCTTTCACTACCGGGCTACCAATCAGCTCGCGTCTGCTGTAATACACGCTACGTCCTTTCTGATATCCTGTTATCAGCCCTTTGTTAGCCCATCTTTTTATAGTTGTTTTTCCACATCCTATTAATCTGCATGCGTCAGCCTGACCTATCAAATCATCCGGTGCTTCTGAAATATCCTTTCTAGGTACTTTCTCTAAAGAACCCACCCTGAGTCCTAATCTTCTTTCTACACGATCCAATCGGCGCAGAAGCTTCTTGTATTCCGAGAGGCTCAATATAATAGTTTCTTCTTCCTCTTCCGGTTCGTCCTCCAGATCCGGACAGATGGAACTGATACCAATCTTTCCGGCGAGGAACTGGGCTGCATCGCGTGCGGCATAGAATAGGGTTTCGTTTCGCTCGTCTTCCGGAACGTCGCGCACATACTGATTGAATACCCATGTTTCGCTGCGCTTCATTTCCAGGACTTCCACCTGTATTCGGCTCGCTGCGTCTGTATAAGCCTTCAAGTGCTCTATTGCCCGATTTATTTCTGATTGTTTTCTCATTTCTCCTCCTTTCTTGCCATTGCCTCAAACTGTCGTTTCACTTCTTTTAGTTCTGCCAGCGACATTTCCGTCAGGTTCTTGCGGAACTTGCTGCGTGTGCGGCAGAACTGGTTGATTTTAGCTTTGTTCATTTCAAAATCCTCCGGTGTGTCGTTCGTGTAGTTCCGGTTCAGGCAGGAAATGCGGAACGACAATGAAAATATCTGCTTTACCAAGGCACGCGCTTCCTTACGTATGCGGTCGGCTGATTCCTTGTTGAAGCGGCTCAGTAGCAGTCCGGCTTCTTCTTTGGTCAGCCCTGAAGTACTGTCTGTACGACCAGCTGTGAACTGGCTGATAAATCCGTGGCGGTCTTCATCGGTAAAACCCATCTTGTGAAACTGGGCTTGCAGTGCCTTGATCTGCTGCGGGGTTATGAAGCGTTCTTTCATTATTGTTTTCATGACTGTGTGTTTTATGATTATTCTTCTCCGTGATATTGCCGGGCTTTCTCCGGCACGATGTCGTAATGTCCTACCGGACCGATAAACCGACCCTTTGAAAAGGCTCTAAAACCTTCCACGTAGATTTTCAGCGAGGCATCGTACATCACTCCTTTGGCGGCGCGTCCGTTTGGCAACTGGCCTTCGGCATGGCTGATGAAGATGAGCAGCTTCCGTTTGTGCTGCTCCTTGAAGTCGATATACTGGCGGTACGTCATGCGGGTATACTGGAAGGAGTCGATTACCACGATATCGGGGCTTTTCTGTCGCCGAAGACGGATGCTAAGCTCTTCCATGCTCTCATTGTCAATCAGCAGAAACCTCTTGTTTACTTCCATCATGCCTGTACGCCGTATGGCATCCTGCATAGTGCGACAGGCTCCTTCCTCCATGGAGTCGTAAGCTACGCGACCAAAACGGCACAAATACTTGCAAAGCTGAAGGGCAAAACTGGTCTTTCCGCTTCCGGAGTTTCCCCAGATGATCCATACTCCCCGTCGTTCAGGAGTACCGAATGCATCATACCAGGGACCATCAAACTGCATTACATCGAATTTCATAGACAGAAGCTCACGGACACCTTTTGCGTTGCGATCGAAAGTAAACTTCTTTTTCTGTGGGGGTGGGGTAGTGTCTTCTTTATTCATTGCTTCCTCCTTTCTTTATGCGGGCTTCGATAATACGTTTCTGACGGTGGATGCATCGCTTCACACGGCGAAGGTCGTTGTCGCTTCGCCTGGCATCCTTCAGCACCTCTTCGATATCGGCACGGTCGGTCAGATTGTTAGCCTGACAGATGGCGTATATGTCATTCTGCTCCGTGGGAGATACATCGAAGAAACGGCGTCCGATACGGCTGTTTATTTCCTTGTAACCTTTCTTGTTGTAGCGAAGTCCGGCTTCCATGCGGCGTTTGATGTAGTCGGTGCTGAGAAACACGATGCCGGAGTGTCCTTCCAGACGGTTGTAAATGCTGATAAAGTAATTGAATACACTGTCGGTCAGCTTGTCGCCTTCATCGAATACCAGTAGCGGATTCCCCAGGAAAGAAATCATGCTGATGGCATTTTCCAGCATATCGCGGAGGTTGGTCGTGTCGGTGGGTGCGCCTACCTGTTTGGCTATCTCACGCACAAAGTCTGAGCGTCGCATGTCTTCAGAACATAAGATGTAGAACACGTTGCGGTGCGTGCGGCGGTACTCGATGGCTGCGGTAGTCTTTCCGCATCCGGCATCGCCAACCACCCATGTCACGTTCTTATATGCCTGTGCGTCACTCAGCGCAAAAGTGATTTCCTTGAAGGTCTTTCCCTCGTGTAGCGTCCACGAATCGAAGGCAAAGCCTATCTGCACCGCAATGCGGGTAAACATGTCATCACTGATCAGGTCATATTTTCCGTTGCACAACTGGCTGACGGTGGCAGAGCTGACATTTTGCAGACTTTCTGCCGCACGGTTACGGGTAGGATAATTTTCACAATAGGCAATCAGTGCGGTACGCACCTGTTCTTTCATTTCTGTAGTAAATTTCATTGTCTTAATAGGTATTTAAGTATTGTTTAATCAAATCGTTAGAATTTTCCCAAGCTGTCAAGTTCATCAAACGTCAGGTTCGATACTTTCTTTGTCCAGTCACCGGCTGATGCGAAAGTCAGCGGTTCGTCTGCCAGTACAGGCTCTTCCGGAATGTCTGTGTCGGGCATCTGTACCGGAGCTTCCAGTGTGCCTCTCTTCATTTCCTCACGGTATCCGTCAAGCTGCTTTTCGCTCACCGCAACCGGGCGCGGAATGCGGAGCTGGGTGTATGCCTCGCCCATGGCTTCCTCCATAAACAGTTCCTCTTGTGCGATGTGCATGGCTGCACGTGTGCGGAGGTTGGCTTCCAGCTGCGCAAACAGATAAGCGTTTTCCTCGTCGGTTCGTTCCAAAGTTGCACGGTGGATAGTGACTTTCGGTGTGGCGATGGCCGCATACTTTGCACCCGTGTCAGTAACCGCCCAGAGTTCAATGCGGGTCATGTCTTCCGGATCGTAGCGGTAGAGGAACTGACGGCCCACGTTCTGAAGGTGGAAGTTCATATCTACCAGTCCGTCATCGCCATACACCATGTAGCTGTATTCCTGCTTGTTCATGCGGAAGATGAAACCTTCCTTGGTGTATTGCACCGGAGCCTGAGAGAACAGCATGAAGATTTCGTGTGCTTCGTAATCATCCAGCGGTTGGGCTTTCGGATTCTCAATGGCGGTGTACATTTCCAGTCGGGTCATTCCGGTGGGGCTGGTAGGATGCTGCATCGAGTTCCATTCTTCGCGACAGTCGGCATACTGCTGTTTCAGTTCCTCCAGCGTGGGCAGGCGGTCGATGTTCGACATTACCAGGTCAATGTTCACACGGCTAGACAACTTCTTTGCCGTAATGTTCTGTCCGGTGAAGTTGTACATCTTGTGAAGTACCTGCTGCTGAAACCGTCCGAAAGCGGACTCGATGGATTTTGACTGACCGTTGTGCGGCATCGTGGTTTTGTGAAGATGGCAGAGTTTCTTGAAGAATCCCTGCGAAGCCAGCTTCTTGTGTCCTCCCTGGTTATCGGTCACTATCTCGTAAGGCTTTACCTTCCATGTCTGGAGTGCCATACGGTATGCCATGTACTGGACGAAGAAATTTTCGCCGTCACCGATAAAGTAGCCGAGGAACAGTTCCGTGCAGGCATCCATCACCTCGTACACATCCGTGGTTCGTGCCACCCATCGCTTCTGCCTGTCATCGTACGAACGGTAGTAAAGGTTTATCTTCGTACCGTCTGAATACCACAGCGAGTTAGGCATGGACGGCATTACCGTATCGAAGGTTGGCATATACTTGTTCTTGAATTCCCTTTCGCCGTGAACAGCAGAAAACCACCAAACCATTACCGCCGGATCGTTCAAGTAACTGTGCATCGTAGTAGGACTCTTGATAGTCTTTAGTCCGCGAAGCACCGCCTGACGGTTGTATTCCTCAAAGAGCTGCATATCGGTGTAGACAGGGAACTTGCTTCGGCGAAGCTTCAGCAGAAGAGCACCTTCAGCCTTTCCGATGCGGCGTGCGGCACTGTTGCCCAGGTTACCGCTTACCAGTACCCCATATCCATCTCGCTTGTAAGCATTGAACTTCTCACGCAGTCGTGCCGGATTCTTCGGCAGTGTGTGACCTGTAATTTCGCGAAGACGCTCACAGCAGATCTGCACACTGCTCCATGTTTCCGCACGGCGGGCAAAGCCTCCTTTGGCGTGTTCCACACTGCGTGCCTTCTCTGTTCGCACCATTTCGTTCATCACCTGGGCGTTCAGGATGTATTCCAGCTGTCTGGAAGGCTCGATACGCGGCTCAAATTCCTTGAAGAACCGTACCGCTTCGGCATCGAACCGGATCTGTGTGTTGATGTACTTTTCCTGCTCACGCTGTTTCATTTCCTCGTATGCATTCTTGAATGTGTCATCGTATGCTGCACGGAGCCGTTCCGGCATGGAGCGGTAGGCAATCAGGGTCTCGCGTCCGTTACCTCCCCGCTGGAGGAGGGTAAGCTTGCCTTCACGAATGTATTTCTTATAGGTGGGCTGACTGATAAGTCCGCTCCCTACAAGCTCCGTAAAGCTGACGCATAATGTGTTTCCGTACATTTCCATGATTAATTCGTTAAGATTGTAGTCCGGCTCCGGGACTTGAAGCCGGACGGCAGCCACCTTACTAAGTTCTGCAAGCCGTGTGTGTTACTGGTTACGTGATTCCCTGTCCATGCGCCGTGCCGTTGGGATAAGTGCCAGGCAAAGGAAGATTGTAACTATCAGGTTCATTGTGCCGTCCAGCAGGCAATTCAGGATGGCGGCTGCAAGTATCAGCAGCAGATAGCGTGTGGTTGTATTGATTCGTTTCATGATTCTATGGTTTTTAGTGAGAACCATTCCTATTCTCTCGAACCAGAATGGCAAGGATTCATCACTTATGCAGTTGGTTGTAAATTACAGTTGAATAACTTCCTCATACGGGTTTTCCAATTTTTTCAGCTCGTAGAGTTCCGCCCCGTGATTCAAGGCATACGAACGGATAAGTCTTGCTGTAGGGCTCTTTGTATCGTATGCCAGAGCGGCATCCACCGTACGGGTTGTAACATTCAGTTTCCGGGCGATTTCTTCTTTCAGCTCCCGGCTTGCTTTAATGAGTTTTCTTGTTTCTGCCATTTCGTTATTGTTTTTATCGTTATTATTCGGTTAAAAGTCCGTCCCTATTCTCGCGAACCGGAACGGTTTTGCTACATTTGTAGCGATGCTAAACAAACTAACTTTATTTTGATTATGAGTACTGTATATGTTTATGAGTCTTTTTACTCTGTCGTAGTTGAGTCTAACAGGCATGATACTTGTCTTATCGAATCCAATCGGATCAAATCGCTTGCAAAAGCTTTTAATGCATCCATTGTGAAGGAAGCTAAATCTGCAAGGAAAGGAGATGTGCTCTCCCGAAATATCATGATCAGTTTTAAAGCCCATTCTCATGAAACCATTATTTTTAGAGAAGCACTGGACATTATAATCGGTAGTATCAACATCTGGAATCCGGGATTGAAAGCATATATCTATGACAGTTCAGTGGAGCGGACAGATGCATCTTTCGGCCTCACTGACTAAATTCCACATCTCCTCTATGCTGTTGTCGCACAATGTAACTAAATCCGGGTGTTCTTTCCGACATTCGGATTTGGCTGTTTGTGCGTGTGCTATCATCTCGTCCAATATCTTCTCCAGCTCTTTATAATCAATCTTATGCTCTTTCATAGCTTCATTCCTCCCACGTGATGCAAAGTTGTTCGTAAGCTGGTTTCTTCTCCTCATAGGTACGCCCTTCCTGACGGTTTTTCTTTGCCAGAGCCTGGATGCATTTTGCAACCGGATAACTCATTGAGGTTCCGGCATACACCTTCTGCACATGCCCCAGCGTGACACGCTGCTTCTCGGCTGTAAGGCAAAGCTCCGCACGGCTGATGTAGGGCTTCACGTTTTCTTTCCACTGACCGAAATACGGACGGAACTTGGGAAGCGGAAGACGATTCGTGCTTTCCGGACGCTCGTTGCTTACCGAGTAGCTTCCGGTGCGTCGGATGCTGGGAAGCACTGTGCCGGTCACCCAGTTGACAAACCTGTCGGCTTCCGGCTTGTTGCTTCGGAAAGCTAGTTTGTAAACGGCTGCTTCATTGATTAATGTCATACGTCTAATGTCGCTCACACCACCGTCTGAGCCGTTAATGGTGAGTTTTACCATTTGCGTCCATTCATTAGGAATATTGTCTAATGTGTGTCCACTCCAAGTAATATTTAAGGCCATTGCTACATCCTTAGCTACAAACCAAGGCTCATCATTAATAACTTGTGTCCTTACGTTCACGTTCTCATTCTCGTTGTAGAATACTTGCAGACCTGTTGTCTGCCGAATGTTTGCATTATCCATAATTTGCGTTTTTAAAGATTATTTTCTACCTTTAGGGCGTCTTCGGTATTGAAGACTCTGCAAATATATAGACTATTGTCTATTGAAGCAAATTATTTATCGACTTTTTTCTATATTTTTATGAAGGCTATAGAACGTTTATATCAGTATATGGAGTATAAAGGCTTGAAACCTACAGCTTTAGAAAAGGAAATTGGACTTTCAAATGGATATTTGGGCGTACAAAGGAAAAGAAATGCTGATATGGGAGAAGGCGTTTTTCTTAAAATTATAGACAATTGTCGAGATATAAATTCTTCTTGGCTCCTTACTGGAGAAGGAAATATGCTTCGCTCGGAGTCTGAAAAGGAAGAAAAACTGCCATCCGTAAACCAAACTTACGAAGGAGCACCCTATTTTAACGTGGATTTTATCGGAGGTTTTGACTTGATTGTAAATGATCAGACGGTAAATCCTGACTTCTACATCAATTATCCTCCCTATAATCAACCTGGAGTAGTGTGGTGTAACCTCACCGGTCACTCCATGGAGCCGGAGATAAGCAATGGTGACATTATCGCACTTCGTGAAGTAACGACACCTATTCAGTATCTCCCTGCCGGAGAAATATACGGCATCGTTACAGAAGAATACCGCACAGTAAAGAGAATACGGTTAAGCCAGAAAGAAGGTTTTGTCCGGCTTATTCCTTCGAACAAGAGCGAAGAGTTCTGCGAACAGGAAATCCCCATCAGCATGATCCTAAAAGTATATGCTGTTTTGGGAAGCATCAGGAAATTCTTTTAACGCAAACAAATACTATAAGTAAAATGAAAAAACTATTATTAATTCTGGCAATGATTTTGCCAATGTTTATTACAAGCTGTTCTGATGATGAAGAAGCTACAGTTCTGACAGGTACAACATGGGAATCGACTGAAGAATACGGTGGAATTGTGTATTTAAGGTGGACTCTTACTTTTCAAGAAAGTACATTCTCCATTACGATGGATGAAGATGCTGATGCAGATGGCGTTTTCGATAAGAAAGATTCCGCATCAGGTTCTTATTCAGTAGACGGCAATAATGTTTCGCTGAATGCAGAAGGCTTGACAATGCGCGGAACATTCAGCGATAATGTGATGCACCTGGATTCCGGTGAAGAAGGTGGCGAATTCGTTTATTATAAGAAATAACGCTTAATTGGTATTTGAAAGGCGATTGAAACAATAATAAAAAGCTCCCGGACTTTCACCGGGAGCGTTCACCTTAAACCAAATACCTATAAAAACGCAAATTCCAAAAAGTATTGGGGCAGAATCCGGACTCGAACCGGAATCTGAAGCAGCTTACCCGGGAGCTCTTCCGCACTATCCTGATTATGCTATTCTGCATCATTTCTACACGCACACACACGTTTTCACCGTAAAAATACGCATTACCATCCAAATAAACACTATAAATCAGCAACTTACATTAATTTTACAGCATAATCAATGCGAAAATATATAATACTATCTATATCAAAATATAGATTAAAACGCATTAATAGCACACACAAAAGGCAATCTCCTACCAAATACACGACTTAAAACCAGTTAAAAAGGTATCCCCAACTTTTTATTTTGCGCGTAAAATAAATAAAAAAGGGTATCCCCAACTGGTATCCCCAAAGGTATCCCCAACCCCTTTTTTAACATTTA
>OGPK01000653.1_pt1 | contig 33829 bp, 27 predicted proteins | sample 1552921 | NCBI WGS metagenome assembly OGPK01 (sample SAMEA2580264, study PRJEB22360) | human gut metagenome | biome: human gut; feature: human-associated habitat; material: faeces | place: Denmark | collected 2008/2010 | reverse complement strand
CTTCAAGTTGAACTTGAAAACGGACGGTTTGATTTACAAAATGATTTTCAAATTTGGAAAGCACCTTGAGAGGCTTCATAGCACCCGCAAGCAATGCAGACGTATATACATCTGCTTATTTTGCGTTGCAAAAATACTTGTTGGGAAATCCCAAACCCTTGAACTGCATCGTGCCGATGCAGGCTATATGCTTTCGCAAATCTCACCCCCAGCTTCTCCCACAGGGCATTCAATGCGGCAGCAGTATCCGCATCCATGCCCGCGTTCAGGCGGCGGGCGGCATACCAGAGGGTGGTGCTTTCGCTCTGCACATTGGCAAGGGCGGTGCCTTGCAGCGGCAGAGCAAAGCCTGACACCAACAGAACGTCTCCTTCCTCTGGGTCGGTGCCGTCCAGCGTCTGAAAGCAGCCATACCGCTGCTCCATGGCGGTGGGGTCGTCCACGATAAACAGGGCGCTCTCGCACAGATAAAAATCAGAGTTCAGCTTGTCCTCGCTGGACTGCATCAGCTGCTGCAGGGCGGCATCCTGCGTTTCAAAGTCCAGTGCCAGCCAGATGCCCTTTACCGTGACCTTCACCTTGCCATCGCCGTTCACGTCCCCGGCAAGGGTTTCCAGCCGGGTCTCCAGATGACTGAGGAAAGCGGTGTCCGGGTCGGTGCGGCTCACCACTGCCACGGTGTTGTCCGGCTGCACCTCGGTGACCCGGTTCCAGATAAAATACCCCACCGCCAGCAGGGCGGCAGCAATCAGCACCACATAATACCAGTGGTAGTGCCACCAGTTGGCACGCTGCTGCGCCGGGGTCAGGGGCGGGAGCGTTTCTTGGATCAGGTCTTCGGGTTTGATATCCCGTTCGTAGCGGTAGGATGCCATGGCTGTGTCCTCGTTTTCTGGTAAAATTTGCGTTGGTTCTATTATAACACAATTCCCGGACAGTGAAATACCGTCCGGGAATTTCTGCGTTTACGGCTCAGATGGACTGTCCATTGGTGGCGGCAACTTCACCATACCAGAATGCGCTGTCTTTCGGGATGCGCTGCCCGGTGGCGTAATCTACATACACCAGACCAAACCGCTCCCGGTAGCCGCTGTGCCACTCGTAGTTGTCCAGCAGACTCCAATGGAAATATCCCCGCACATCTGCACCGGCATGGATGCTCTCCGACAGCTTTTCCAGGTACCGTGCCAGAAAATCGATGCGGTCCGAATCGTGTACTTTGCCGTCCCGGTAGACCTTATCATCCGTCAGGACTTCGCAATCCTGATATTTACGCACCAGCGCAATAAACCGTTTCAGGTCAACCTTGGGTGCGGTAGAATCTTCGGCTTTTGCTTGCAACTCCTTGATACGGTTTTCGCATTGCTCCTGTTCCTCGTCATACTGTGCCATCAGGCGCTGAAACTGACGGTCAAGCAGCTTGCCGGACAGATTGCTTTCGTACAGGCCACGGATCAGGTTATCCAGCTCGTCCATCCGCTTTTTGGCGTTGGCAAGGTCTTTTTTGTTCTCGGAAGATAATCCCTGCTTCTGGCTTTGCCATTGTGCCTGCAATTCTTCAATAAATGCGTCCTCATCTTCCAGAACATAGTCCGACACCGCCTGAATGCTTTTCAGGATGGCTTCTTCCAGAACGGACACTTTAATGGAATGGGATGTGCAGCCATCGTATCGGTTCCGATACCGGACACACTGGAACCCTGAATCAGAATCGAAGTGCCTGTTGTCCGGGCGGCGAACGGAATCCGGGCTTTTGTACGACATTCGGTGTCCACAGTCTGCACAGAAGATCAGACCGGACAGCCGATGCGAGTAGGTGCCGTTCTGGAGTTTTCTCGGAGAACGCTTCCGCAGCTTTTGTGCTGCATCCCAGACCTCCTGCGTGATGATGGGTTCATGGGTATTTCGGAAAATAATCAGTTCGTCTTCGGATGCCTTGCGGCGTTTCTTGATTTTGAAATTCTCGCTGATCGTCTTGCCAAGGATCGTGTGTCCCAGATATTCCTGACGGTCAAGAATATAGCTTACGGTCGTATTATTCCAGCAGTAAGGGTCGTGATAGGACGTGTTGCGGTTATTCTGCGGCTGATACTTCTGACTGTATGCCGACGGAATCAACACCTTGTCACGGGTCAGGGTGTCGGAGATTTCCGTCAGTCCGGCTCCATGTGCAGCCATATCGAAAATCTTGCGGACAACGGCAGCGGCTTCTACGTCTACATATAAGGTCTGCTTATCGTCCGGTTTGCGGTAGTAGCCGTAGGGGATGGAACCGCTGACACGGTTTCCTTCCTTCATCCGGTTGCGGAACACAGTCTTGATCTTATTGCTGGTGTCCTTGGCGTACCACTCGTTCATGATGTTCAAAAACGGAGTAAAGTCGCTGGATGTGGGGTTTGCACTGTCCACGCCATTGTTGACTGCGATGAACCGGACGCCCTTGTTGGGGAACAGCAACTCGGTATAGTTGCCGACCAGAAGATAGTTCCGTCCAAAGCGGCTCATATCCTTCACGATGACAGTGGCGATATTTCCGGCTTCCACTTCCTCCAGCATGGCCTGAAATCCAGGGCGGTTGAAATTTGTTCCGGTATAGCCATCGTCTGTGAAGTGCCGGATGTTGGAAAAGCCCATCTGCCGGGCGTAGTCCTCCAAATACTTCTTCTGGTTCAAAATGGAGTTGGATTCGCCTTGCAGCTCGTCATCACGGGAAAGCCGCTCATACAGAGCTGTATAGCGTTTTTTCTCTTTGTCAGGCACTTTTTCACCCTCCTTTCCGTTTTTATGTAAAGACCTTTCGGTCTGTGAGAAGGTTTTGTTCCTTCTATATTCTATTGTACTCAGTTTTTCCCATTTGTTTGTTCATAGCCTCATTATAGCACATTTGCCACTGGCTCGCATTGAGTAGCTTGAGCGAGCGACAACCACAAGCTCCGCTGATGGAGTAGAAAATGCTTTAGCTATAAGATTCGAGCAAAGCGGGATGACAAAGAAATTGTCATCTTAGAAGATGCACTTTGCAACATAGCTCGTTAGAGCGGTAGGGCAGGTAATGCAGATGAAAGACGCTTGCTCGAGGCCCCTTGAGGGGCTTTGCCAGTAGGATGCCCTTCTAGGGCTTACTCAAGCCACCGGCTTAGCCGGTGGTTTTGACTATGCGGTAGTGCCTTAGATATTTTGTGTTTTTTGAGATTTTGTTCAAGAGGATATTTTAAAATATTGGCGAGGTGACCATTGCTAAATACGACAGGTTTCGCTATACTGATGTTATCAATAGTGAGAGCTTGCGCTTGACCGTAACCCGAGAAAAATGCATTGCGGAAACTTTTTATGGGGAGGGGGGAGCGGAACAATGCACTGTTATCGGGCGATGGGGTAAGCAGCAGCGGATAACAGACTGGAGGAATCAAAACATGCAAGAACACAATCGCATTCTGCAATTTTTTCCGGATGAGCTATGCACAGCGCTAAAAAATTATCTTACGGAAAAAGCAAAAAATGCGGAAGCTGATTGCGCCGAGCGGAACGATCTGGCCCAGATGGATAGTGCGGAAAAGACCCGCCTGCGCAACGAGGATCAGGCTACCAGTGCATCGATCGAGAGCGATTACCAGAAAGGCCGGAATTACCTGAACCACCAGCAGGCGGAGGAGATGACCGCCGCCCAGAAGCGCCGGGATGCATGGTTGCAGGCGATGGACGCCTACCATACCCGTGTGCAAGCGGCACGCGGCCGGGTGGAATGGCAGCTTTCTTACTGCGCCTACGACCAGAAAAATCGGGAAAATCCTCTTGCGGACGCAAATCAGATCCCGCAGCGGCTGCCGCAGAACGGCAAAGCCGAAGTGCTTTCCATCCTGAAGGAGGAGTCCGAGGGCCTTTCCCAAAAGACCGAGGACTACAACCAGCCGCTACTGCAGATGGACCAGAAGGCCGAAGAACTGACCACCCGTGCCGAAACGCTGATGGGACAGGTGCGCAGTGAGGCAGAGCAGGAATACGGCCGCGAAACCAGTGCGATTCGCACGAAATACCGTGAGAAGAACGCGGAATTGGACAAAAAGCATGGCACCGCTGTGGAAAAGTGGAAAACCACCTTTGCAGAAAAGACGAAGCAGCAGCGTGAGGCTGCCCAGAAGCGTACGCAGGAGCAGCGGACGGCTTCCGTGCAGCGTGCTGAAGCACTGGATGACCGGTTCCGCAAGAACTTTGTGGAACAGCTGCAGCCGGAAAAGGTACAGGCTGCCTATCAGGCAGTGCGGGCATCGCTGCCGCAGTACAAGGGCTACACCCCGGTCAAAGAGAGCCTGGGCGGCCTGATTATGGGTGACAGTCAGACCGATATCACATCCTGTATGGAAGATCTGGTGGTCCGGGAATGCATGGAGAAGCACTGTGCATTTGCTTTGCGGCAGGAAGGCGATAAGAGCTATCTCGTGCTGCCGCACGCCGTATCCTTTACAGACAGCGCCTTCTCGTCCATCATCGGCTACAATGCAGCCACCCGTGACGCGGTCGTTTCCAACCTGAACGCCATGACGCTGCAGCTGTTTATGACCAACCCGGCAGGTAAGATCCGCTTTACCTTTATCAGCCCCAGTGACGCCGGCGATGCCTTCTCTACCTTCATGCGCTTTACCGATGTGGACGAGCGTCTGGTGGATACCCACGTCTGGGTGGATTCCCAGCGTATCGAGGAGCGTCTAGATGTGCTGCTGGACCGTGCTCAGACCATTAGTCAGGATTATCTGCGCGGCCAGTACAATGATATTCTGGAGTACAATCAGGCAGCCGGCAAGAACGCTGAGCCGCTGCAGTTCCTTGTGGTGGCGGACTTCCCGCGCGGCTTTACCCAGAGCGCACTGGAAAAACTGGAAAACGTGATGAGCAACGGCCCCAAAAACGGTATCTACACCATCCTCAGCGGCGATATGAGTGAGCTGCTGGGCAGCAATGATGGCAACGACCAGCGCTACAATGCCGTTCTGCGTCGTGTGTGCAGCAAGCTGACCTTCTTCTATTTTGACGAAAAAGGCATCCATGTGCCCAACGTCCAGTCGCCGCGCGTTTCCGGTACCCATGCGATGATCGACCAGCTCTATCTGCCGATGATCCTGCCGACGAACCGCAGTCTGGTGGACTCCACCATCGAAACACTGAAAAAGGCGATTCACGCCGCAGAGCGCGTCACCATCACCTACGACGATGTGATGGACGGCCTGCCGCAGATGCCGGAGCGCTGGTTCGGTTATTCGGACCGTCAGGGCCTGTCTGTGCCCTTTGCCCTGTCCGGTGCCAACAAGGTGCTGTCGCTGGAATTGGCTTCGGATGCGCTTAGTCCCAAGTACCATACCCTCATCACCGGTATGATCGGTTCCGGCAAGAGCACCCTGCTGCATACCCTTATCATGGGCCTGCTGATGAAGTACAGCCCCGAGGATGTGCAGATCTATCTGATGGACTTCAAGGATGGCGTGGAGTTCAAAATTTATACTGAATACGACCTGAAGAACTTCCGCGCCATTTCCATTGACACTGAGCCGGAGTTCGGCCTGGCCGTGCTTAAGAAAATCGAAGCTGAGATGCAGGCACGCAATAATATCTTCAAACAGGAAGGCTGCCGCGGTCTGGAAGGCTACCGCCGTGAAATGGCCGAAAAAGGCAACCCACATCACGGGATGCCGCGCACCATCCTCATCATCGACGAGTTCCAGGAGGCCTTTGGCCGGAGCGATGATCCCGTCATGAGCGAAGCTGCCGAGATTATCAAGCGTCTGACACTGGTAGGCCGTGCCCCGGCTATCTACCTCATCATGGCAACGCAGGACATCAAGAACGCCGCAGCCCTGCCGGAAACCGTGTACAATCAGTTCGAGACACGTATTGCTCTGAAGAGCAGCCCGGATTCTGCACGCATCATTCTGCCGGATAACCCGATGGCCGACCAGCTCATCAATCTGGACAAGGGCGTGGCTATCTTCAATGCGTCGGCAGGCAACAAGGACCACAACGTGCAGTGCCGCATCGCCTTCTGCAGCGAAGATGAGCAGCGCGCCCTGCTGGAACAGATTGCCCAGAAACAGGCTGCTGCCGACTTCCAAGTGACGGGCGGCACCCGTCTGCTGCTGTCCAGCATTCAGGATGACCGCTCCAACCCGCTCAACCACTTTGCCAATATGGGCACACTGTTCGACCACGAGGATGCCGATGGTCTGGGTTACCGCCTTTTTGTCGGCGAGGAACTGTCGATGCTGAACAAGCTCCACCCCGAGCTTACCAGCCGCAAGGGCCAGAACCTGCTGCTGACCGGACGGGATCAGGGCCGCGTGCGCACTACCACCGCCTTTGTCGTAATGAGTTTGTTGTACGAATCGCTGCGTCTGCAGGAGTCCGCTGCACACCCGCTCATCACGCTGTTTGACTTCGGTGTGGATACGGGTTCCGGCGACCTGTTGAATCAGATGGTCCGTACCCTGCCGGAGGGCACCATCCGCCGCTATGGAATGCCGGATGTGCTGGATGGCATCGATACGCTGCTGCAGGAAAAGAACAGCGGCTTCCGCCAGTTCGTGGTGATCTTTGGCCTGAACCGTGCCCGCCGTCTGCTGGTGCAGCCGGATATCTACAGCGTGGCACCCAAGAACAAGCTCATCGAGCTGCTGCAGACCGGGCCGGAAAACGGTATGAACTTCATCGTCTGGGCCAACAGCGTGGAAAGCTTTATGGAAAACTACAACGAAACGCTGGGCAGCTTCGAGCACCGTCTGGTGAGCGACATTCAGGACGACCAGTACAGCATCTTTACGTATGCACCGGCTCCCGGCAGCATGAAGCCCAAGAATGCCATTTACTTCAATATGGATAACACCGAAAATCCGAAGATCCGCCTGTACGAGAAACCCAGCGATGACTGGACCGGACGGTTTATCCGGAATATGGAACACGCACTGGCCGAAAAGCAGAGCGCAGAGAAGAACAAACCGAATGATACGGAATGGTGGTAATTGCTATGCTGGAAAAAGAAAATGAGATCCGCGATATCCTGAAAGAGCTGGAACAGTTGGACAAGGACGCTTACCTTGCGGCAGAAACGCGTAATGCCGCCAAGAACGAGCTGCTGGAAAAGCAGGCACAGACCAAGCGTGCCTGCGGCATGACTGTCCGCGTGGGCGCATTTGCCGGCATCAGTGCTGCCGCCATTGCCATTACGCTGGCGGTGCTGCGCTCTGCGGGTATCTGAGCAAAGGAGAGAACGAGATGGCAACGGATGCCGCTGCACAAGAACTGCGCACCGCACAGGAAAAAAAGGATATGGAGCTGCTGTGGGAGCCGTTTGGCGGCTACCCGTTCCAGCCGACCATTCCCGCGCCGTCGGATGCCGGGATGGAGTATGACCCCATCACCATGAGCGACGCGGAACTGGATCTGTACCTGCGCACGCGTCTGCAGACGGAGCCGCTACAGGATGAAGAACTGCAGCTGGCCGCACTGCAGCGGGACGGTGCCGTGCCGGACCCGGCCATGCAGCAGTTCCTCTCGGCGGTGATCCTGCTGGATCAGGCACTTCCCACGGAAGAACTCGTGCAGCAGCTGGAAGCGCTCCGGGTGGATATGGAAAATCCGGCGGCGCTGTACCTGACCGAGAAGATCCTGCTGCAGCTCGAAACGCAGACCCAGCAGGATCAGAAGTGGGAACAGAAACAGAAAGAACTGCAGGCCCGGCAGACCGAAGCGCAGAATGCGCTGGCAGCCGCCCGGCGGAACCGTCAGGAGGCAGAGCGGCGCTACCGGGAAAATCCGTACTGATCGTCCGCCGGGAGGGAGAACGCGATGAACGATATCACAGCCGTCTTTCTTTGTGAGCTGGCGGCAGAAAGCGGCCGCGCAGAGCTGTTTCAGCTGCTGCAACAGGAACTGTGCCGCTGGCTGGATGCATGCTGTCCGGTGCGGACCGGCGGCGTGAGGGCGGTTTCGCCGCAGGCGGTCCAGCTGCACACGGCGTTGCAGCAGCTGCACGACCGGGCCGGGCAGATCGACACCCGCGAAAAACTGCAATGGTTCCGGGAGCAGATGAATCAGTACACGTCCAAGTGGAACCAGCTGCGCGGGCAGACCTCGCAGGCCGTGCTGCACAGCTGGGTGCCGCCGCTGGAAGCGCTGCACTTTCTCACACAGAAAGAACTTGTGCGCGAAACAGCTGCTATCCGCCAGCAGGTGCAGATCCAATTGTACCGGCTGCTGGTGCTGGGTGGCGCATCGGCGGTACAGGGCATGGAACCACCGCAGGCCGACAGCACGGCGGAACGGCTGCTGGACTTTTACTGGTCCGGTCTGCTGCCCCGTCTGCAGCGGCTCACCCTGCAGCAGCTGCAGCAGGAGTGGGCTGTGGAACTGCGGGACGAGGCCCGGTTCGGCACTTCCCTGCAGCTGCCCACATACCTGCTCCGGCAGCCGATGAAGCTGCAATCCCCGACGGCACCCGGGCACTACCAGAGCATATCTCGTACCGGTGGTGTATGGTATCAGGGCCGCGGCCTTTTGACGAATATCCGCCCGGCAGAGATTGGCCGGGCCCTGCGCAAAGGCTTTGTGAGCGGCTGTTGCGTGGCAGACCTTGACCGGGCCGAACTACTGGATGCAGATCCCCGGCATGTGCTGGAAGAGGTCTTTCCGGACCGGTTCTATGCACTGGACCCGTACAGCTATTTCAGTGTGGCAAGCTATGCATTGAACAGCCGCGTGACGGCACAGCGTCTGGCGCGCGGGCGCTGCCTGCTGTGCGGTACGAGCACGTTAAAAGAAGGGTCACGTCTATGCAGGAACTGCTTTTCCAATCTGGCACAGAAGAGCCAGTGATCCGGCTGCACCGGGTGCTGTTCCCAGTCACAGCGCTGGGCTATGGCCGCCGCTTGGGCGTATGGGTGCAGGGATGCAGCCGCAGCTGCCCACACTGCATCAGCCCGGAAATGCAGCCGGCAGATGGTCCGGCCGTCCCGTTGCAGAACCTTCTGCAGCAGTTTCCGGAACTGGAAGGATGCAGCGGCCTGACCATCAGCGGTGGAGAGCCGCTAGACCAGCCGGAAGCCGTGCTGGCCCTCATGGAGTGGTTCGCCGCCCGCTATACGGACGACATCCTGATCTACACGGGCTACCAGCTGCAGCAGCTTCCCTCGCAGGCCGCCCGGCAGGTGGTGGAAAGAGCAGCCGCTGTGGTCGAAGGTCCTTACCGGGAGAAATTGAACCGGGGCGTGGGCCTGTACGGATCGGAAAATCAACACTTGGTGGTCCGGCGGTACCCGGAGCGTTATCGGGATTTTGCCACGCAGGCAAGGACCCTGCAGCCGTTTTGGGAGGATGACCGGCTTTTGCTGATCGGCATCCCGTCGAAGGAGGACAGCACAGAAGATGAACCATCGTGAGCAACCGACTCTGTCGGCCGGTGCACTGCGGCAGCAGCCAACGCTTCCGTCGATCAGTGCAGCAGCGGCACCTCAGCCGGAAAGCAATGCGGAAAAGCGCCCCGGCAGCTATGTGGGGCACTACCGCATCCTCTGCAGGCTGTGTGATGGCCGCGAAAGCGTGCTGTACCGCGCCAGCGGACCGGATGGCTCTTCCTGCATCCTGAAACTTTATCACCGGGTCGAGCGGCGGGATGCCGCGGCGGCCTACGAACGTTTGAAAACACTTGCCTGCCCGTATCTGCCGTTTCTGGATTGGGGCAGAGAGGGCGATGCGATCTATGAGTGCCTGCAGCCGGTGTCCGGGCGGCCCTTGTCCGAGCTGGCTCCTCTGCCGGAACCGGTGCTCCGCCAGCAGATCTTACCCAAGCTGATCAGTGCGCTGCAGGCGCTGCACGAGAACGGCCTGCTGCATAACGACATCAAGCCGGAAAACCTGCTGTGGAATGCAGAAAAGGAAAGCTTCTGGCTGGTGGATTTCGGCAGTCTGACCGAGGCAGAACCCCGGCTGGAACGCGGTCTTGGCGCAACGCTGGCCTACGCGGCACCGGAGATCCTTTCGTCCCGGGGGCGTGCATGGAGTGCGGAGTCTGACCTGTGTGCGCTGGGGCTTACCCTGTACACGCTGGCCACCGGCCAGCTGCTGATCCGGGCGCAGAACCTGATGCAGGCCAAATGCTTCTGGCAGCAGGAACGGCAGCTCCCCCGGGAAATGCCGTTCCGGGACCTGATCCGGGAGCTGACTGCCGTAAACAAAGAGCAGCGGCCAACCCTGAAAAAGCTTGCACAGCAATTGGGCATTGCCGCACCTGCTGCGCCAAAGCCTGCGGCCGCTCCTGCACAGACTGTGCTGCGGACCGTCCGTTTCCGGAATGGCTCCGAGCTGCGGGACCTGACCGACCTGCTGCAGGCCGCATGCACGGACTGGGATTTTACCCGCTTTTTGCTGCAGGAACATCAGCTGGACCTGTTTTTGGCGCAGTATGTGCCGGACGCCGCTCAGCTGTGCAACCGCTGCATTCGGATGTACGATCCGGACGCCGGACTGTACTGCCTGCTGCAGAGTGTATACCCCATGCAGGAAATCCTGTGGCTGGGCAGGCTGTACAAAAATGACGTTGCCCTGCTGCGGGATGCCATGGAATCGGATCTGCCGCTGACCGAGACCCCGCTGGTGCGCTTTTGCTGTGCAGAGCTGCTGTCCTTTTACTACAGCAGCCTGCAGAAGATGGGCTACACCGAGCAGGCCATTACCTACGCGAAAAAGATTGAATCGATCATGAAGCACGACCCTCAGTATGCACTCAGCCAACTGCAGCTGGCGCTGGATGTCCATCCCGCGTTCATATATGAGGGAAAGACCATCCACTCCGTGGACGACCTCAGCCGCCTGCTGTGGCAGGCCGGGGATGCGCTGGACCGCTGTGTGGACAGCCTGCTCCGTTCAGAACAGTTCGAGGCATGGATGGACTATCAGGGACTGGAAGCCGTGTTGGAAAATACCAACCAGTTTCAGGAGGAAATGGTATGAGCAGTTATCTTGCGGGCCGGTTTTATCTGGAGCTGCAGAAGCAGAAGCAGGTCGAGCAGCAATGCCAGCAGATGCTGGCGCAGGTCGAACAGAGCATTGCGGCGGCGCGGAACGCCCAGCAGGCTGCACGGGAAGAACTGGCACGCCGCCAGAACCAGACCAGCACAGCTTGGGCGCAGGGCAGCCAGCAGGCACAGGAGCTGGCCCGGCAGCGGCAGGAATATCAGGAACAGCAGTTTGTACAGGAAGTATCTGCACCGGAAGCGGCTGCGCCGCAGGCCGAAGCTTTTCCGGAACAGTCTGCCGCACCACGGCAGGCCCGGGCATGCAATGTGGTGTCCCTACGGGTAGAGAGCGCCGATGACCGGGAGAATGAATGGGAGGTGTTTCTGGCCGGTGTGCTGGAACTGCAGACCTCCGGGGACCCGGAACTGCAAAGTGCCGCCGAGGACCTTCTGCGCCGAACCAAAAGCTGCGCACCGCTGTTCCGCAGTGCGTTCCTGCAGGAGAACGAAGCGCGGCTCCGGGAGCTGCAGGCCCGGCAGCAGAAACACAGCGGTGCGCAGCTGCAGCAGGAGCAGAACGCCCACCGGTACGAAGCGCTATGCCGTCTGCTGCAACAGCAGGCAGAGCCGGAGATCCTGCAGGACCCGGCCCGCTGCGAAGCACAGCTGCAGCGCATGATGCGGCTGCTGGTCCAGCAGCAGGGGCAGCAGTACATCACACAAACACTGGCCCGCGTGTTTGCGCGCCATGGTATGACCCTGCAGGCCAGTAGCGTACAGGCGGCAGAGACGGAAAGCATGTCCTATCAGGTCGCGCCCAACACCGTGCTTGCCGTGAAAAAGCGCCCGGGCGGTGCCTTTGAAATGGAATTGCACGGCATCACCCGAAACAGCACCCCTTCCACGGAAGAGCGGCGCTCTGCGGCGGAACAGGCTGTGCATTTCTGCCGGGTCTATCCGCAGATTCAGGAAGAGCTGGCCCGGGAGGGCGTGCTGGTCGCAGACCTGTACGATGAAGCCCCCGCCGAGGAAAATATCGTTTTTTGCAGCGGGACTGCGGCGCAGAACAGTGCGGCCACACAGACCGCCGTGCTGCGTGAAATGAACGTCAGCGAGAAGTGAGGAGAGCGCAATGCAGGAATACAGACAATGTCCCTGCGGCCAGATGGTCGCAATGGATCTGACGGTCCGGCAGTGCCCGGCCTGCGGACGGCCGGTGGACAGAACTTGGCGGGTGGTCTACCCGGAACGGACGGTCCCGGCGGCTCCGGCAGCTGCAGAGGCGCGGCAGCCCTTGCAGCAGCCGCAGACCACCATGCCGCCGATCCGGCAGCGCGTACCGGTGGGGGCAGACCCTGTCGTACAGGCTGCTTCGGGTGCAGGGAGCGTCCGCCGTCCCATTACGCCGGCCCGCAATGTACAGGCTGCCCCGGACCCCAAAAAGCCGGGCGCATGGCAGCTGGATTATTTCGGCCAAAAGCTTCGCATCCCGCCGCAGGACACCGTGTGTCTGGGCCGCAACAGTGTGGGTGCCGAATACTTTGAAGGCGATATGCTGGTCAGCCGGAAGCATGTGTATCTGTGGGTCAACGGTGCCGGGCAGCTTCTGGCCGAGGATCGCGAGAGCCTGAACGGGACTTTTTATACCCGCAGCGGCCAGCGCAGTCCGCTGGAACATGGCATATCCGTCCGGCTGCAGGCAGGGGACATCCTCTGGCTGTACGATCTTCCGTTGAAGGTGGAGCAGTGCAATGACGAAAAAAATGGCGTGGATGGAATCGCTTGAGACCTGTCAGCAGATGAAATCCCTGTTCATCATTGAGGGACAGGTATCGGATCTGCAGGCGCTGGTCACAGACGAAAAAGTGGACCTGATCCCCATGGAGCAGTATCTGAACGATCATCTGCAGAAGGAAGGGTATCAGAACATCGTCTTTTACAATCGCATCGATGGGTTTTACAATCATTTCCCGCAGGGCGAAGAGCAGGTGCAGCAGTTCTGCACCCTTTCGGGCTGCGAGGAGCCGCGTGCCTCCATGGCGGCGGCGGTAAAGGCCGCCCGGGAGGCGGTGCGCAACCTGTCGTCCAGCGTGGCGGTGGTGTTCGATCTGGCCTCCCTGATGCTGGCTTCTCCGGCCCACCTCACGGATGCAGATCTGGAAAATTTCGCCACCCTGTTTCTGGCCTCACGGGAGAGCGTGACCGCTCCCAGCACGAATGCAGGTTTCCGGATGAACAAGCTCCTTCTGCTGGTGGAACATGCGGCAGACCTGCCGGAATGGCTTTACCACAACAACCCGTATGCCCGAGTGCTCACGGTGCCAAAACCTTCCGGCGGACTGCGGCTGCAATTGATCCGCACCTATGCAGAAAGCAGCTATTGGAACGGCGGCTCGGAACAGGAACGCCGCCTGAAAAATCTGGCGGCGATTTCGGACGGCTTCAGCCTGCTGGAACTGGACCGGCTGCTGGCACAGTGTCTGGACCGAGGCACGGCTCCAGAGGACTACGCGGATGCCTTCAGTCTTTACCGTTATGGCCGCCGGGAAAACCCGTGGAGCCGTCTGACGTCCGAAGAACTGCAGTCCTTCGGCGCACGGCTGGCCGAGGATGTGATTGGGCAGGAACCGGCTATCAATGCGGTGGTCAATGTCATCAAGCGTTCGGTCAAGGGGCTTTCCGGCATTCAGCATTCTTCTTCCGGACGGCCCAAGGGTGTGCTGTTCTTTGCAGGCCCCACCGGCACTGGCAAGACGGAACTGGCCAAATCCATGGCGCGCAACCTGTTTGGCAACGAGAGCGCTCTGCTACGCTTTGATATGAGCGAATATTCGCAGGAACATTCCGACCAGCGTCTGATCGGCTCTCCACCCGGTTACGTGGGCTATCAGGCCGGTGGTGAACTGACCAATGCGGTCAAGAATCACCCGTTCTCCATCCTGTTGTTTGACGAGATCGAAAAGGCGCATCCGTCCATCATGGACAAGTTCCTGCAGATCCTGGACGATGGCCGCCTGACCGATTCCAAAGGCGAAACCATTTATTTCTCGGAAACGGTCATCGTGTTCACCAGCAACGCGGGCATCTATCGCACCCTGCCCAACGGGATGCGGCAGGCCCTCATCACGCCGGAGAACAGCTACGAGGAGATCGAGCAGGCCGTCCGGGACGGACTGTATGAATATTTTGTCAACCGGCTTGGCCGTGTGGAAACGCTGAACCGTATTGGCAACAACATCATTGTGTTTGACTACATTCGGCCGGAATCGGTGCCGGGCATCCTGAACAAGCAGATCCACAGTGTAATGCGTGCTGTGCAGGAAAATGCCCGGGTACATGTCGAACTGGAACCGGGCAGCGCCGCTTGGGAACTGCTTGTGGATCGTGCACTGGACGGACTGGAATTTGGTGGACGCGGCATCGGCAACATTGTGGAAAAATATCTGGTCAACCCGCTTGCGGTCTGCCTGACCGATGAAGGCTGGGCAGAGGGCCAGTCTTATGCGATCGAAGAGATCGTGGAAGAAAAGGGAACGGTGCGGCTGGTCACTTCGCTGACCGGGTGAGAGGAATGACCCATGGGAAATTACGTGACAGTGGAATCGCTGGCGGCGCAGCTGGATACATCTGCAAGCCGGATCGAAACCAGTGGTCAGAATATACAGAAACTGCAAAAGCAGGGGCAGGAAGCGCAGCAGGCCCTGCGGGGGCATCAGATGGCAGTGCGGCAGCTGCGTCAGCAGGCCGCGATGCTGGAATCTCGGATCGAACAATTGCGGGAGATGCTGGCTTCCATTGACGATGCGGACGATGACAGCGGTAGTGCCGAGCAGCTCCGTAGCCAGATCCAAGCGCAGATCGCGCAGCTGCAGAGCCAGAAGTACGCGGTGGAGAGCCGGACCCGGCAGGAAGAACAACAGGCCCGGCAGGCCGAGCAGCAGCTGCAGAACTTGCTGCAGCAGGTCCAAGGGGAAAAGTCCCAGCTGGTGCAGATGCGCAGTGCGCTGGCCCGGGCGGATCAGGAATACGCGGGTCTTGCCAGCCGACATGGGGAGGCGCAAGGGTTGTTCCAGCGCATCGGTCAGTACCAGAATAAGGGAACGAGCATTGGTGCAGGCCGCAGCATGGAGCAGGTCGTGCAGGCGTCCCGGCAGGGACAATCCCGGGTGGCGCAGCTGCAGCAGCGCATTGAGCATTATCTGGGCGATGGAGTGATCCCTGGGACGGTCGCAGCAGTGGCCGGTCTGGGCATCGCAGGTGCGGCAGCACACCGCCGGGCGTCCACCACCGGCACGACCGGGATGCGGCAGAATGGTTCGCTGCAGAGCGGACCGGGTGTCATCCCGACGGCAGAACCGTCGGCACAGGCAGTGGAAGAGATGAATACCCCGACGGGTTTTCTGCGCAACATGCGCCGGGGCAGAGATCCTACTGGCATCACGTCGGAACCGGAAGGACTCTCGCCGGAAAAACAGCAGAAGCAGTCGTTCCGGGACCAGCTCATCGTAAAGGATTCGGATATGCAGCCTGCACAGCCAGCGCCGCGTCCGCAGGGCAATGGCCCGGGCACCGGGCAGCGTATCCGGGAGCGCGGCGGCTATGGCAGGGACGATGACGATGGCCCGTCACGGCATCCGGGAGCCAGCAACCGGGGCGCGTCCAACCAGGGGGCAGTCTCTTGGGTACCGCCCATGCCCCCTCCGCAGAAGCCTTCGGTGATCCCTTCCAACTGGAAACGCATTGAAGGACCGCACAGCCTGCTGGATGACATTGCCACTGTGAACCCGGACTATCAAAAAGGGCACCTCTCTACCCGTGTAAACTGCCAGCGTTGTGTGGTGGCTGGTGAAATGCGGCGTAGAGGTTATGATGTGGTTGCACAGCCGGCTGTTGGCCAGACAATGTACCGGCTGAATGCACAGGGTGAGCCGGAAGCGTATTGGGCCAGCGCTGAACAGGGGGGCTTGCCTTATCTGTTCGCACCGGATGGCTCCGTGAACCCGAATGGTTTTGCGGCAGCGTTCAAGGATGCCAAACCGGTATCTTGCACGGCGGACAGCGGCATGATGTCGGCACGGATCGTGAACCGCCAGATGAAAGAATGGGGCGAAGGAGCCCGCGCGATCGTGGCAGTCTACTGGGCCGGTGTGGCGCGTGATGCGGACCAGAACCTCTATACCGTGGATGTGCAGGACGGCAAGTGGGTCTACCGGAACTATAAGACTGATGCCCTGCTCACCGACCCGGAGAAGATCAAAAATCTGGAACATCTGACGGAACCTTCCAGCGGTCATGTGTTCAAGGCCGAGGTCATCAACGGCAAGGTCGTCTGCTACGACGAGCAGAGCGGAAGCCATGATATGGCAACGATCCAACGGTATTTCCGGATGGCCCGCGGACGAAAGACCCAGCTGATCCGGATCGATGATCTGAAACCGACGGAACTGGTGCAGAAATGCTGTAAACCGAGGTGAACAAACGTATGATCGATGTACAACAGGCATACCGGAACGCAAAAGCCCTTTTGGTGGGCAAAAGCGTTCTGAACGAAGTGCTGGAACTTCAGAGCGGCTGGGTGTTTTCCTTTGCGCTGGTGCGCGGGGACGGCAGCTGTGCAAAGGTGCCGCAGCTGATGGCGCTGCGCAGCACAGGCGAGGTGGGAGAATTTTTCTTGCCGGACTATCTGCAGGAAGTTCTCTGCGCAAACAAATTTACCGATCAGCAGATCGCACAGCTGCAGTCTGCTGCAGATAACAAGTAAGTGAGAGGAGCTATCGTTATGGGACAGAAACTGGAAAATGTACGCAAAAAGGCTGAAAATGTCAAGGAATTGGGCGAACAGGTCAAGGAACTGGGCAACAAGGTGGTGGATGATATCACCAGCGTGCGGGACATTCTGGGCGAGATGCCGGAGGATATGGATGACGATATTATGGCGGCAATCGAACAGGTGGACGACAGCTCCACGCAGGAAGCGACTGACAACATGAATAGCGAGGTTAAGAACGTTCTGGAGCAGGGCAAGAACCTGAATGCGGAAACGGCGGACGAAGCTACCGAACAGCAGGAAAAGAGTCAGGATGCCAGCAGCAAGTTCTCCGAGATTAACGGCAACCGCTTCGGCAAATCCGGCGCAGATGCTTCGCAGCGTGCGGCAGACAGCGCAGAAGCTTTTGGCGAAACAAGAGATCAGGCACAGGAATATGCAGATCAGGCAGACGATGATTTCAACAGTGATCTGGATGCAGTCATGCGGCACTAATAAGCTTTGTACGCTTTGATAAGGGGGGAAAAGTAGAAACGATGGAAGGACCCACCGAATGGAAACAGGAATATTACGAGCTGAAACAGATCCCGGATCTGACCCTGAGCAAGTATTCCCAGCTGGATGAAGGCGATGTGGAAGGCGTGCTGAAGCAGCATCAGGCGTTCTGGCGGCAGATGAACCGCCGCGGAAGGCTGCTGAACGAGGGCTACCAGCTCATCTACGAATATGACCCGGAGCGGGAACTGGGAAACCGGCTGCGGATCTGTTTCCGGGTTGATACGTGCATCCCGTCGTTCATGGAGGAGACGCTGCGCTCTTCTGCAATCGGTGCATACTTTGAGCTGGATAAGATCGGCGGAAAGGCGTGCAAAAACGAAAAAGAAGAAGCGCTTGAAAAGAAGCGCGAAGAGGAAAACGCCCGCATGGCATCCCGCCGGTACCGCTATGCCGCACATCTGATCAAAAAAGAGCGGGTGATGCGCTCGCTGAATCAGACGGACGGCCAGAAGTTCTACATCGTGAGCAGCTGGGAAATGAACGAGACTGCCCGGCTTTACAGCATGATGAAGCTGATGAGCGCCATCAACCGGCCCTGTGTGTACTGCGTGAACATCCTCCCCACCGATCAGACGCAGGAGATGCGGCAGAATCTGGAGCAGATCCTTTCTTTCCTGCGCCGGACCACTCAGCTCCGGGTGAACAAATCGGCTACGTCTGTGAGCGCGAACGAAAAGGACGAAAACGCCAAGGATACGCTGGACCTGTACGAGGATCTGCTGGAAGATCTGGATACGACCCCGCATTTTCTGACGGATGTTGAAGTCTTGGCTGATGATTCCAATCTGGCACAGTACATTCTGGACGCAGCGGCTTCGGAAGCACTGAGCGAGGGCAGCCACGAGATCCGCACCTACGAGGAGAACTGCTCGCTTGCGGATGTCTCGCCGCTGAACATCATCAGCTGCGCGGGCGCAGATGCACCGGAAAAGCTCAAACTGCTGCCGCATCTGATGCTGCTGCCGGAGCTTTCAGCTTTTGCGGTGTTCCCGGCGCTGTATGCAGGCGAATTCATCGATGCGCCCAAGGAAACACTGCCCACGCTGTATGCGGAGGGCCTGCTGCTGGGCAGGGACAACGAGGGCCACGACGTCCGTTTCCCGTTGAAAAATCTGTCCAAGCACGCATTCCTTGCGGGCGTGCCCGGCAGCGGCAAGACCAACAGCATGATGCATTTGATCACCTCCATGCATGTGAAGTATCAGATCCCGGTGCTGATCCTAGAGCCTGCCAAGCACGAGTATCGCATCCTGACGGCGGTACCGGGGATGGAGGATCTGGAACTGTTTTCTCCCAGTGCCAACACACCTTTCCCACTGCACATCAATCCCTTTGAGTTCCCGGTCGGCATGACGCTGGCTGAACATATCCGCAACCTGATCGATGTGTTTGACGGCGCCTTTACGCTGGACCCGCCCATGCCTTTCCTGCTGGATTCCTCGGTGGAAGAGGTGTATCGGGATCACAACTGGCTCCCGTCCATGGTCAACCGTCCGGATCTGGGTTTTACCTATCCGACCCTTTCCGAACTGTACGACAAAGTAGCGGACAAGCTGGAACACACGGACTATGAAGCTGAAATCAAAGGCAACCTGAAATCGGTGCTGCAGGTGCGCATCGGCAGCCTGCTGACCCGTGAAATGGGCGATGTGTTCAATGTGAGCCACTCCACCCTGCCGCCGGAAGCATGGTTGAAGCGCTCGGCAGTCATCGAGCTGGAATCCATGGGCAAATACCCGGCCAATTTCCTGTCTCTGCTGTTGTCTACCCTCATCCGCGAAACGCTGAAGGTGCAGGATTACAACAAACTTCCGGACGGCCGTCCGCGGCATGTGATGTTCTTCGAGGAAGCTCACAACCTGATCGGACCCACCGCAGAGCAGTCTGCCGACGGCAACACGGACACCAAAACAGCGGCCACGGCCTTTGTCGTCAAGATGCTGGCCGAGGTCCGCGCACTTGGCGAGGGCATCGTCATTGCGGACCAGCTTCCCACCGCCATGGCACCGGAGGTCATCAAGAATACATCGCTCAAGATCGGCCTGCGCATCACCGCGCAGGATGACCGCGGCCTGCTGGGCGGCACCATGTCGGCAGACGAGGTGCAGCTGGAACGCATGGGCGTGTTCAGCCCGGGCCACGCCCTGTGCAGCTACGAACCGCTGCTCAAGCCCTTTGAGGTGCAAATTCCCTACTTTGAAAGCAAAGAGGACAATGCAGAGACCGTCACCATCGTGCGCAATCTGCTTTCCAGCCCGTATTATCAGGAAGATCTTCGCCAGAGTCTGGAAATCCATCGGGATGGCTGGAAAAGGCAGAGATACGAAATCAGAAAGAAATACAATGAAATGCTGGCAAAGGGCAGAAATAGTGATCCCATTGGAAGCAAGGAATCTGCTAAAAAAGCGCAGGATGTACGAGCGCAGCGTGATGAAGTTGTAAAAAAGGTACAGCAGGTATTTCTGGACGTTGCAGCTTACGGTAGTATGCTGCAAGTGGTATTTCATGAAGCCAAAGTAAAGCCGGATTTAGGAGAATGCAAAACAATTTTTGACAATATCAAGAAAACGCTGAAATCCGAGCGGGAGATCGCATGGAATCAATACAATCAGATTTATAAGGCTCTTGAGCCAACGAATCTGCGCATTACAGAGGAAGAAGATACTGCTCTGAGCATCAGGGCGAAGGCATTTTGAACAGTACCAAAGAAATAAACAACAGGTATTGCAAAGGAGAATCAATTATGACAGATTATGAACGCGGCCCGCAGCAGCTGTGGGCAGAACCGGCTCTGGAACCGTTTACCCAGAAGGTTGCAGCCCATGGTAAGCAGGGTGGTTTTATGGAGTGGTCTTCCTTTCACTGGCTCATGCTGGGCGGCGGCGCAGCTATCGGTGCAGTGCTTGGCATCATGGGCGGCGGCTTTTTTGAGCTCGTTGCGGGCGCTGTTGTGGGTGCGGCGCTGGGCTATTTCCTGCCGATGCCATTTGAAGAGGCCTACAAAAAGTCGCTGTTCCAGTGGTTTTATCTGGCTCTTCTCTATGTTGTCCCCTGTGCTGTGATCTGGCTGCTGCCGCTTGCAACTGGTGCGCTGAAGATCGTTCTGGTCGTTGCGGTCATTCTGATCCTGCTGTCGATGTTTGGCGGTTGAGGCGCAGATGGAATTGACAAGAGAGGAGTCAGACGATGGAAAAACAGTACGAAGAACTTTGTGTGGCATTCCAACAAATCATCCTGCACTTTGGCCGTATGGCGTTCCAGCAGCCGGGCTATGTGACGGCGGTCCTGCACGAAACGGCCCCGCAGACGGATGTGCTTGCGGAAGCGCTGCAGCAGCTGGACAGGGCAGACGCTTACAGGTGTTTTATCGACGCGGCACCGGATGATGCTGCACAGCAGCAGGATGTGATCCGGACCGTGCAGCAGGCACTGGCCGCGCAGCGCACGATCAGCCCGGACGTGAACGGCTGTCTGTTGGCGCTGGGCGGGGCACTGCAGTGGCAGGGCGAAGACTGGAAGGAACTTCTGGCCAAACCGCTGGTCCAGCAAAAGGAGCAGGCGAAAAACGACGTGTCGGCAGCGCCGGAGCGGGAAGAAGCGGCGGAGGTCGATTACAAACTGGGCGACCAGATCGTATTCGGGCGTTACCCGATGAGCGAGGACGGCGAGGTGGAGCCTATCGTTTGGCAAGTGTTCTGCCCTTATTATGATGAGGGACAGATTCAGCTCATCAGCCGGGATATTCTAGATGCCCATGCCTTCTGGGAGGACAAGCAGACCCCGCCGGAGAACATCTGGTGGGCAGATTCCGCGTTGGCGACATGGTTGAACAGGGAGTTTCTCCGGGTAGCCTTTACCGAGGAGGAGCAGAACGAGATTATCGAATGCAAATCGTGTCTGTATCAGAATGCGCCCAGTCTGGTGGGTGGCGAGGAAAAACTCCTGAAAGTGAACATCGGTCACCAGTACGACATTGAGGAACTGCATGAGCAGTATCCGGAGATCGCAGACGAGATCCTGCAGGCAAAGGTAACGCCCTACGCATACGCGCAGGGAGCCTACCGGAATCCCAAGACGGGCAACGGCATTTGGCGGCTGGTCGGATTTGGCGGCATCCGGGCCGAACGGGACGATGATGACGTCTGGTGCGAAGAGCATCCGGCTTTTGTGCACAAGCTGACCCAGACTGTAAATCCGGACGGAACGCTGGACCTGTACGGCGACAGCACCTATGCCGATTATGTGGGCGTCCGCCCGGTCATCGTGGTGCCGGAAACGCTTTTCGAGGCAAAGCGGGACGAGAACGCATAAAGGGGGAAAACAGATATGGGTCTTTTCAATTCGCTGATCTATCAAGCAGGCCGTCTGACCGGAAAGGCAGTGTCTGCGGCCAGAGCGCAGATGCAGGAAGTGTCAGAACAAAAGCCGCAGGCTGCTCCGGAACCGCAGCAACCTGTTCTCTCACCTTGGGAGATCCGCCTGCAGCAGGCACGGCAGTTCGGTACGCCGTCGTCGGAAAAGTTCAACATCGGCATGGCCTACGTCAACGGCACTGACGGTGCTCCGCAGGACAATGAACAGGCGATCTACTGGTTTAAAGAGGCGGCAAGCGATGGCTATGGCCCGGGCGAGACTGCTCTGGCACAAATGTTCTTTGAAGAAATGTACGACTGCCCGCAGGAGGAAGGCCTCCGCCTGATGAAAAAGTGCGCAGACCGGGACCTTGCGCCGATGCAGAACCGGCTGGCCCGGGTCTATGAGGACATGGGCGACACCCGTAACTACATCCGCTATCTGGAAATAGCACGCCAGAACGATGAGGGTTGGGCATGGCACAATCTGGCATTGGAATACGCTCTGGGCGGCGTGCTGAAACAGGATCAGAAAAAGGCTCATACGTATTTTCTGAAAGCAGCAGAAAAGGGCATCTCAAATGCGCAGTTCTGCCTGTATCAGCAGTATCGCCGCGCACTGGGCGTGGAACAGGACCTGCGGGAGGCAACGCGCTGGCTGCGTGCTGCAATGGACAATGATAATGTAGATGCGCTGCTGGAAATGGCCCACATTCAGGAAGATGGCGACGAGCTGGAAGAAGCACGCAAGCTGTATGAGCGTGCAGCCAAACTGGATAGTGAGGAAGCTGCAGCGTGGCTGGAAGCCCATGCCTGAGTGATCTCGGCAGACTGAAGAAAAAACGAGGAGGCACATTATGAGAGAACCCTATCAGATTATGGCGGAATTTCCGGACGATCTGTTTACCCTTCTGCAGGATTACCAGCACGATAAAGACGGGCTGAACGAACAGCTGAAAAAGGAGCTGCAGGATCTGAGCCAGACCGAGAGTGAAGAAGAACGGCAGCTGGAAAGCTGGCACACCGGTTCCCTACGGGAAATCAATGACCGCGCACAGCGGCAGAAGTCGCATTACGATGCAAATGCCAACGTAAAGACAGCAGAAGCCGAAAAGCGCCACAAGGAAACGCTGGCGCAGGCCCAGGAGATGCAGAACTGGCTGGAAGAGATGAGCAAGGAATTTGACAAGCAGATTCTCAACTGCGTGCGCAGACGTGAAGGCATGGAAAATCTTGAAATCTCCACGGCCGGTGCATTAGACATGCTGCGTGAGGAAGCAAATAACCTGCCGCCGAAGGCAGAGGACTACACGGCACCGGTCTTTGCGCTGAAGAAAGAGGCCGATGAGGCTTACCAGAAGATTTGGCAGCACCTCTCGGAGATGCGTGCACAAGCAGATGCGGAGTACAGTGACGCTGCAGCACAGAACCGGTCGGAACTGCAGAAAAATGTGGGTGAAAGTAGTGCCTGTCAGCAGAAGGAACTGAACGAGCACGCTGCGGAATACAGCCGCCGTCAGGCTGTACAGCAGCAGACGACCGCGCGGCGCCGTGCTGAACATACCCAGTCGGCAGCTGTCCGCCGGAAAGAGTTGGAAGAAGCCCTCCGTCGGCAGTTTGTGCAGCATCTGGAGCCGGAACAGGTAAAGCAGGCCTACGAAACGGTGGTCCGTAGCGAGGCACAGTACAAGGGTTATACACCGGCCAAGCACAACGGGGACGGTCTGCTGTTTGGCCGCAGCCGCTGCGACTTGACCTCCTATCTTGACGACGAGGTGGTCCGGGAATGTCTGGAACAGCACTTCGGCTATGCACTGCGCCGCACGGGGAGCAGCACATATCTGGAACTGCCCTGCGGTACGGCCTTTACGGACAAGAACTTCTCGTCCATCATCGAATACCCCAAAAACCTGCGAGATATCGTCGTGTCCAACCTGAACGCTATGACGATGCAGCTGTTTATGACCAATGTGGCGGGCAAGGTGCGCTTTACCTTCATCAGCCCCAGCGATGCAGGTGAGGCGTTTGCCAGCTTCATGCGCTTTGCGGATGTGGATGAGCGTCTGGTGGATACCCACGTGTGGGGCAATTCCCAGCGTATTGAAGAGCGTCTGGACGTGCTGCTGGACCGTGCCCAGACCATCAATCAGGACTATCTGCGCGGCCAGTACGCCGACATTCTGGAGTACAATCAGGCTGCCGGCAAAAATGCCGAGCCGCTGCAGTTCCTGATGGTGGTGGATTTCCCGCGCGGCTTTACGCAGGCAGCGCTGGAAAAGCTGGAAAACATTATGAGCAACGGCCCCAAGAACGGCATCTATACCATTCTTGCCGGTGAGGTGGGTGAGCTCGACGGATCGAACGATGCCAATGACCCGCGCTACAATGCGGTGCTGCAGCGCATCGTGCAGCATTTGAGCCGTTACCGCTATGAGAACGGGATGCTGTGCGTCCCGCCGCGTCCGTCCAGCGCGATCCGCGCCGGACATCCCCATGCGAATCCGCAGGTCCAGTACCTGCCGCTGCAGCTGCCGGAGAACCGCGTAGAATTAGATGACGCCATCGAAACGATGAAGAAGGCCGTGTACAATGCGGACCGCGTGACTATTACCTACGACGATGTGACGAGCGGCCTGACCCATCAGCCGGACCGCTGGTTCCGCTATTCGGACGAGAAAGGCATTTCTGTGCCGTTTGCCCTGTCCGGTGCCAACAAGGTGTTGTCGCTGGAACTGGCTTCGGACGCGCTCAGTCCCAAGTACCACACTCTGGTCACCGGTATGATCGGTTCCGGCAAGAGCACTCTGCTGCATACCCTCATCATGGGTTTGCTGATGAAGTACAGCCCCGAAGATGTACAAATTTACCTGATGGACTTCAAGGACGGCGTGGAGTTCAAGGTCTATACCGAATACAATCTGAAGAACTTCCGTGCCATCTCAATCGACACTGAGCCGGAGTTTGGCCTGGCCGTGCTTAAGAAGATCGAAGCTGAGATGCAGGCACGCAATAATATCTTCAAACAGGAAGGCTGCCGCGGTCTGGAAGGCTACCGCCGTGAAATGGCCGAAAAAGGCAACCCACATCACGGGATGCCGCGCACCATCCTCATCATCGACGAGTTCCAGGAGGCCTTTGGCCGGAGCGATGATCCCGTCATGAGCGAAGCTGCCGAGATTATCAAGCGTCTGACACTGGTAGGCCGTGCCCCGGCTATCTACCTCATCATGGCAACGCAGGACATCAAGAACGCCGCAGCCCTGCCGGAAACCGTGTACAATCAGTTCGAGACACGTATTGCTCTGAAGAGCAGCCCGGATTCTGCACGCATCATTCTGCCGGATAACCCGATGGCCGACCAGCTCATCAATCTGGACAAGGGCGTGGCTATCTTCAATGCGTCGGCAGGCAACAAGGACCACAACGTGCAGTGCCGCATCGCCTTCTGCAGCGAAGATGAGCAGCGCGCCCTGCTGGAACAGATTGCCCAGAAACAGGCTGCTGCCGACTTCCAAGTGACGGGCGGCACCCGTCTGCTGCTGTCCAGCATTCAGGACGACCGCTCCAACCCGCTCAACCACTTTGAAGAGACCGGTGAGATCGACCAGAACGATATGAGCCTTGGCTACCGCCTGTTTGTGGGCGAACCGCTCAGTCTGGAAAACAACTTCCATCCGCAGCTGCTCAGTTGCCGGGGCAAGAATCTGCTGCTGACCGGAAACGACCAGCAGCGTGCCCGCATCACAACAGCCTTTATCATGGGCAGTCTGCTGTACGAGACGCTGCGGCAGCAGGACACGAGCACCGAACCGGCTATTACGCTGTTCGACCTGTCCTCCGATGCACCGCAGGATGATATGTTCGGGCAGCTGGTCCGCGGTCTGCCGGAAAAGATCCGTGTCTACCACGCGGGCGACGTGCTGGACGGTCTGGACATGCTGGAGAAGGAATTGCCGGTCGGACGACGCCAGTTCGTGGTGTTCTTTGGTCTGAACCGTGCCCGCCGTCTGCTCATCCAGCCGGATGCCTACACGCAGGCACCGCGGGAAAAGTTTGTTTCCCTGCTGCAGCGCGGCCCGGAAAACAACATGAGCTTCATCGTCTGGGCCAATAGCGCAGAAAACTTCCTGAGCCTGTACCGGGACGTGCTGCCATGCTTTGAGCAGCGTCTGGTCGGCGGCATTCCGGAAGAGCAGCTTGCGGAGCTGATCATTGGTCAGGCTCCGGCCAATATGAAGCCGAAAAATGCCGTCTATTTTGATATGGACGCGACCGAGACCCCGAAGATCCGCCTGTATGACCAGCCTACCGACAGTTGGATGCGGCAGTTCATCCGCCGCCTGCAGGACGCTATCCGCGCCATGCCGCAGGACAGCCTGTGGTAAGGTGCAGGCCGGGCGGTGACACCAGGGAGGAAAAACGACATGGAATTTTTTACAGCGGCGTTTCTCTGTGAACTGGCGGAAAAAAGCGGGGAACCTGCCGTGCTGCACCTGCTGCGGGAAGGACTTGCACAGGCTGTGGATCAGGTGCCGTTTGAGGTCCTGCAGCAGCCGGACGATTTGCATCCGCAGGCCGCTGCGCTGCGCCAGAAGATCCGTACTCTGCGCCGGATGACGGAGTATATCACGGCCGCACCCGACGTTGTGCGTTTTTTTGCGCTTCTTGCCCGCTACCGGCAGGAAGATCTGGCTCTGCAGCGGCAATGACCCTGTACGGAAGCCTGAAAAGGAGATGGAACGATGCCAAACAGAACGGCAGTCACCCTGCAGGCCGGCCAGCTACGGCAGGCAAAGACCCGCCCGGTGAATCCCGCAGAACGCCCTGCTGCAGCTGAAAGCACGTCTGCCGTACCGGATACATGGGCATGGTCCGGCAGGTCGGTCTTGGGCTGCAGAGTCGGACAAGTGCTTGCAGAGGGCGGAGAAAGCACGGTCTATCAGGCACAGGATGCACAGGGCCGGGACTGTGTCCTCAAACGCTATAAGGACCCTCAGCGGGATCGCAGCGCGATTTACCAACGCCTGCAGGAGCTGCAGCCGCACCATATGCCGCAGCTTCTGGCCTACGGCATGGTGGGAGGTCAGCTGTGGGAGTGCATGGAGCGTGTGCCGGGCCGATGCCTTGCGGAAGAAATTACCTTTTCGGAGCAGGAGCTCCGCGCTGTCCTTCTGCCACAGCTGGCGCACCTGCTGCAGGAACTGCACGCCGGGGGCCTGCTGCACAACGATCTGAAACCCGAGAATCTGGTCTGGGATGCTTCTACGCAGACGCTGTATCTGGTGGACTTTGGCAACATGACCGGGTTTGCGCCGCAGCTGGAGCGCGGACTGGGCGTTACCCTGTCCTACGTGGCACCGGAAATTCTGACTTCGCGCGGAAAAGCATGGTCTGCAGCATCGGATGTCTGTGCTCTGGGTCTGACGCTGTATACCCTGCTCACTGGTCAGCGGCTGGTCCCGGAAGCAAATCTGTTCCAGACCAAGCTTTGCTGGCAGCGGGAAATGCCGTATGCGGCCTCGCTTTCCGATGGAATGCGGCGGCTGCTCCGCAGTATGCTGCAGCCCGAACCGAAGGACCGGCCGGATGAGTCCGGCCTGCTGCACTGGATCGGAGAAACGGAACAGGCGGCAGCGCCGCAGCGTCCCGCCGCACTGACGGTGCATTTCCGGGATGGAGAACTTACCACGGCGGAGGATCTGCGCACTGCAGCGCTGCAGGACTGGGAACAGCTTTCGTTTCTGCTGCAGCAGCATCAACTGGACGCATTCTTGCGCCAGTTCCGGAAGGATGCCTACGAGCTCTGCAGTCAGTGCATCCGGCAGATGGACCCGGATGCCGGACTGTTCGAGCTGTTGCAGACGTTTTGCCCCGGCAGGGAGATTGTATGGCACGGCAGATGTTATCCGGAACTTGCAGCCCTGCTGCCGGAACAAAGCGAGCTGACCGCTTTCTGCTGTGCAGGTGCGCTTTCGGTGTACTGCAGCAGCAACGGCTATACGTCGGAGCAAATCACCTACGCCCAGCAGCTGGAAGACCTGATGCGCAAGGCCCCGGCGCTGGCAGCCCGGCAGCTGGAATTGGCGCTGGGCGTGCGGCTGCAGTTCACCTGCGGCGGACAGCAGATCGGCACGCTGGCCGAGCTGACCGCCCGCCTGCAGGCTGGTGCATCCGATCTGGATGCCTGCGTGCAGGAACTGGTGCAGGCAGACGGCTTTGCGGCCTGGATGGCCGGGCAGGGACTGGAAGCGGTCCTGCCCCGGGCCCGGGCATGGGCCGCCGTGATGGAAGAAAACGAAGCGGCAGCCCGGCGAGACGAACCAGTGTGATAGGATAAAGGATGTGAGGAGCTTGTGAGCCAGCTAAAAACGATCCAGCAGCTGCAGGAATATGTGGCCAGCGCAGAGAGCAAGGTGCAGCAGACTGGAACAAACCTACAGGCAGCACAGAAACGAGCGGAACAGCTGATTGCAGCAATTCGTTCCGATGAGCGGCAGCGCAATGCACTGGAAGCCGAGAACGAACGGCTTTCTGACCGTTTGGATGGGCTGTATTCGCAGTTGGACGCGTTGGACGATGATGACGAGGACGGCGGCGAGGCTGCAGCAATCGAAAGCGAGATTGCAGAATGTCAGAGCGAGATTTCGGAAAATCGGGCCGAGATCCAGCAATTAGAAGCGAGAATGTCCCGGGTTATGCAGGAACTGCAGGCTGTACAAGCAAAAGTTAAACAGTATGCTGAGCTGCTGGGACAATACCGGCAGGCGCTGCAGCAGATGGATCAGATGTTTGTAGGTCATATCAAGGAGCGCAGCACAGCCGATTCTGGTATGGAACTGCTCGACCGGATGAACTATGCATCTTCTGCCAGACAGCCTGCCAGGCAGTTGGCACAGGATGTGCGTACCTGCGAGCAGGAGCGTCAGAAGATCGCTCGTCTGCAGACCGAGATCACTCGTTATCTGGGGGATAATGTGACCGTTCAGGCACCTGTAGCGCAAAAAGGCACTATCTCCGGGCACGGTGGCACAGGTCGCACGGCAACGGCAGGAACAGGACAGATGCCGGGCACAGTTCCACGAACTGTCAAGAACACGGTTGATAATGGACCCTCTCATATTGAAACGGCCAAAACCACCAGCGCAGACTTTACACCGCCGCCTGTGGTTTCAATGGCACCGCCGGGCGGCAAATCGCAGGCGGATGTGTCGGACATCCGGCAGATGGCGCAGCAAAACCGCGGCAAATGGGCCAATGCGGCGGGGTTCTCTTTCCTGAACAAGATTTTCTACAAAAAAGGAGCGGGATCAAAACCGGAACCGCAGGCGGAAGAACCGGTGGAACAGAAAAGCGGCTATGACCGCTTTGTGGAAAAACTGCACACAACGGACTGGGGCGAAGTGCCGCCAAGCCCGCCGCCGATTCCCAAACGCCCAGAAAAGCCTTTGAATATGGGACAGCGCGTGAAAGACAGAGGTCGCGGCTATGACGACGATGATGATACGCCAAGCCGTTATGCCATTCACCCCACAGAGACGGCGGCGCGGTCGGTGAACACCAGCGAACAATATGTTTCGCCTTTCCGAACTACTGCTCCTCAAAAGCCTGAAGCAAAGCAGGGCGTACAGCTGGCAGCGGACGAAATGTCCTCGGATCGATTTTTCTCAAAAGGAAACCGATATGAGGAATTTAAAAAATATTGGGAAGGCAACAGCGATTACACATACGAAAAATGTGAGAAACGCCGGGTGTACGTCAAAGCGCGTGATATCGAGGGCGTTTACCTGAACCGCAATGAAGCGGAAAATATGGACCGGTTCTGGACGAGATTTGAAAGAAGCGGCTATTCAAAAGAAAAGATCCTGTCGGACGCATCCAAGATACAAACCGTAAAAGACCGGGTAGCAGCCGGTGAAAAACTGAAAGATCTTCGGAATGATTCGGAACTGAAAGATACGGTGAAAAATTATTATGGGGATGGCGAAGGAGATTTGATAAAGGTCGTAAAATGCGGTCAGATGCTGATATTCTCAGGAGATGGCAGACATCGGACAGTGGCTGCACAGTATCTGGATACCTATATCCCCGTCGAGATCATTGGCGAATATGTGAAAAAATAACAAAATGGAGGAACTATGAGCGATTATAGTAGAACGATCCAGGACGAACTGCAGCAGTATCAGGAGTATACGGTGCGCATATCCAATATTTGCGATGACATCGTGGCAGCCCGCAAGGCAAATGCCGAAAAGGCGCTCAAGCACGAAAAGCTGATCGGCAGAATAAAAACTTTGGCGGTGATAGCCGTTGTGGTTGTGGCGCTGAGTATGGGCTGGTTCTATCTGGACAGCAAGTTCGAGGAACTGACCGTGCAGGCAGAAGCTGCCATGAACCGGGGCGATTACGCAGCCGCATACCATGTGTATGATAACGAAAAGTTTACAGCTTCCATGTGGGGCCGGCACCAGATTACATACCAGAAGGCCAAGGAAGGCTACACGGTGCAGCACACCCTTGAGCAGGCGCAGGACCTTGCCGCCGCCGGGAATTGGAAGGCTGCGCTTCAGGCGTTGGACAGTGGTCGGGACAGCTGCCCCGACAGCGACGATCTGAAAAACTACGCAGAAGAAGTAATCGGCGCAGCGCTGGATCAGATCGATGTGTCGGCACTGGGCGGAGTAGAAGGCGTTCTGAATTACATTCAGGAACTGCGCACCGCCTATGGCTACTCCAGCGATGCATTGACCAATGCCCAGAACCTGTGGGAGAACACGCCCAATGGCACAATGGAAAATGCGTTCGACGGTCTGGATTACCAGCCAGACACCATACTTTCCAGCGATGAATGGCGAGCAGCCACTGTGGCAACGCAGAAAACGGGTCTGTTCCTGCGTACTGGCCCGGGTCAGGACTACAATAAGATCCTGACCATCCCGAAGGGGGATACGGTCTATGAGGTTGCCTACAGCGACGGCGTGTATCCGTGGGTGTGCGTGGTGTACAATGGAACGTATGGATGGGTCAGCTCGGATTACCTGAGCTTTTGACCTGTGAACGGATAAGATGGGAATAAGGCTATGAGAGAGAAAAAAGTTTACAAGAAAACCTACCGGACGCGGAACCGCCATGCCCGGCGGCGCAGAAGAAGTCCGATGCCGTGGGTGCTTCTGCTTCTGCTGCTGGTGACGGCGGCTGCAGTTTTCTGGCTGCACGGCAGAAAGAACAAGGCCGAGGCCGCTCCGGCCAGCACGGAGGCCGCGAGCAGCTCTCCGGAGCTCAGTGAGAGCGAGCTGTATTACCAACAGGTGCAGCAGACCGCAGCGCTGAATGCCACCAACACGGCTCCCAGCGTAAAGGACCCGGCACAATGGCAGGCTAACGCACAGGCGCTGATGGCACGGCTGCAGGCAGAAGAGAACCTGACCAAGAAGGACTTTACCATCCAGCAGAAGGAGGGCTTCCCTTATCTGCTGGCGGTGAACCGTGCGGCTTCCACCGTTACGGTCTATGCGGCCAATGAGGCCGGACAGTACGTAGTGCCTTATATGGCCATGGTATGCAGCGGCGGCACAGACACTCCGCTGGGCTATTTCTCCACGCCGGTCAATTACCACTGGCGGCTGCTTTCCGGCCCGTGCTACGGCCAGTACGCCACCCGTATCTGGAGCTCTTACCTGTTCCACAGCGTGCCCTACTACACCCAACACAAGGACGATTTGGAGTACGACGAGTACAACAAGCTGGGTTCGCTGGCCTCGCTGGGCTGCATCCGGCTGGAAGTGGTGGACGTGAAGTGGATCTACGACAACTGCCCCATCGGTACGCCGGTGGTTATCTACGATGACGCAGCGGACCCCGGCCCCATGGGCAAGCCCGGCACGATTTACATCGACCCGGAGGACGAAACTCTGCGCGGATGGGATCCCACCGATCCGGATCCGCTGAATCCGTGGGATGACAAGTACCTGACTGGCACCGCCATCCGCAGCGAAGCGGCGTGGGAAGAGTATAACGCAGCGCAGGAAGATGGTCGCTGGACCGGAAGCCTGAACCCGGCAGACCTGCGCGGAGAAAGCCACGATTCCAAGATCGAAGGGACTCGTGGATAAAAAGCAGTTTGCAGGGTAATATGAAGTAAGCGCGCACCGTTCACTTATCTGCATTTTTCAGATGAGTGAGCGGTGCGTTTTATTTGCAAGGATGTTCTATCGAGTTTTCTGAAATATTTTTTCTTTATTATTTTTTGAAATATTAACCTTGCAATTTTCTATAAGTCATAGTATATACATTATACGAAACACTGCCTTGAAAGAACGCTCCACCGTTCAATGGTGTATAAATTAGGAGGTGCCTGCCATGACCGCCGTGATCTATGCTCGCTATTCCACTGACAGTCAGCGTGAAGAATCCATTGAAGGCCAGATTCGGGAATGCACCGCCTATGCGGAAAAGAATGGCTTCACGGTGGTGAAGCGCTACATTGACCGTGCCGTCTCCGCAAAAACGGATAACCGCCCGCAGTTTCAGCAGATGATCAAGGACAGTGAGCGTGGCATCTTTGATGTCATCATCGTCTGGAAGCTGGATCGATTTGCCGGAACCGCTACGACAGCGCCCGGTACAAAACCCAACTGAAGCGGAACGGCGCGAAACTGGTGTCGGCAACGGAAGTCATTTCGGCTGGCCCGGAGGGTATCATTCTGGAATCGGTGCTGGAGGGCTATGCCGAATATTACTCGGCTGACCCGTCCGAAAAGGACGTGCGGCTTCTGTATTTTTGTTTGTTCGGGTACAAAGCGGGTGTGCGGCCACTCAAACTAATGCCGTCAAGCCGGTGGGGGATAGGGCGATTTTATTTGTCGGAGAGTAAGTGCACGGTTTCTGCACGGATTTTGCACGGTCTCAAAACGTGCAGAGGGTGCTTTTCGCTGCAAAATCCGACAAAGGATGCAGAAATTGCTGAACGAAAAATCACGTTGCCTTGTTCAAAAATAACGACGACTCGAAACTTCCATGAATTGAGACGAACCGGCGGCTTGCTCTCTTAATCAGTGGGCCCAGGGTTCGAGTCCCTGGAGGTGCACCAGATATTGAACGTCAAATCGTAAGATTTGGCGTTCTTTTTTGTGTAGGAAAGCGACTGCACACTTTCTGCACACCGTTTGCACATTTGCCCGAATCAACGGCGTTTCTGCGCAAGGTTTGCACAGCCTGCTTTCCTTTGCATCCACAAAATATCCTCTGGCCCAGAAATGCCGATTTCCATACTTGTACTTTAAATTCGCGTGTCTGTCGAAAATCATGAGGCTGCTCTTTCCCTTGAGATATCCCATAACGTAAGAAATGCTGTACTTCGGCGAAAAACTTATCAGCATATGGATATGGTCCGGGCAGGCTTCTGCTTCAATTATTTCAATATCCTTTTGCTCGCATAGTTTGCGAAGTATCTGACCAATATCTTTTTTGATTTGGCCATATATCGCCATTCTCCGATATTTCGGTGCAAACACTACATGGTATTGACATCTCCATGTCGTATGGCTTAAACTATCTACGTCTTTGTTATTTTTCATTTCAAAGATAAACCTCTCTGTTCCTAGAATGTGGTTGGCAAACCCACACTCTATTCTACAGAGAGGTTTATCTTTGTCTAGGGCTAAAGCCGTTTTTATTCCACCAGCTTAGCTGGTGGCTTTTCTTCACTCAAGTTCTTAATAAGTAAAAGACGGGGTGCTGTGCATTTGTGCAGCACCCCGTCTTTTATTTGTGTTCATCTGCGCCCGGCTCATAGAGCAGCTCCAAATAGGGGTGCTTCCGGATGGCGGCAACCACCTCATCCAGAAAGAGAGTGCACGGGTCGTTGATCCACGGTTTCAGGTACTTATAAAGCAAAAGATAGGCGGTACGCTCTGGCGGTGGCTCTTCCGTGATGGGACAGCAGCGTAGATTCGCATTCTGTAGCAACATCATTTCGGCGATTTCCTGCGTGGTGATGGTCTATGTCTGCGGGTCGCGCAGAAATTCTGGCAGCATAGAGTTTGTGCCGATAGAAATTTTGCGTACAGTAGATTTTGGAAATCTTCTTTGATGCCGCAAATCGTAGGCGGTGCCCATGGTTAGATAGATCTCGTCCTGCGGCAGAAGATCAATAAAATTGC
>OGPK01000644.1_pt1 | contig 34119 bp, 30 predicted proteins | sample 1552921 | NCBI WGS metagenome assembly OGPK01 (sample SAMEA2580264, study PRJEB22360) | human gut metagenome | biome: human gut; feature: human-associated habitat; material: faeces | place: Denmark | collected 2008/2010 | reverse complement strand
GGGTTGAGGGTGTCAAGCTTTTGGATTGTGCTCGCAACAACTTCAACCCCTGCGGTATCTGCAAGCCGAGCAAGCTCTTCGAGTGAGGACTCGGTCGGCCATTGTTGATTCGGACGTTTTACGCCTACTGCTATTGCACGTTCGATGCGGTCTTGCTGAAGTCTTTTTGCATGAAGCTTTGCCAAGTGGATGATCTCTTCTCTGGTAATTTTCTAATGAGTATGCTTGCTCGTATGCGCAGCGAGTGTTTCCTCATACCGCTCGCATATGCGAGCAACCATCTCTTCTTCTGATAGGTTATCGGCATCGAGGATTTCCAATCGATCGTCGCGGCGAAACCAGCTTCTTTGGCGTTTTGCATAGCGTCGTGTAGCGGTTTTGATCTGTTCGAACGCGTGATCGAGCGTGTACTCTCCCCTTTTTGATGCAATGATCTCTTTGTATCCGATCGCTTTAGGGGTGCTGAGTGCTTCACCAAATCCTTGAGCGATCAAGGATTCTACTTCGTCAACAAGACCATCCTTGCGCATGGCATCCACACGCTTGTTGATGCGATCTGCAAGCGTGTGAGGGTCGACTTGTAAGAAGAAGCGAAGTGACCAGATTACCTCAGGGAGTGACTTGATATTCTCTACTTGCAGAGCGTATGAGACCCCTTTTTCATACATCTCAAGTGCGCGTATGACACGTACGTAGTTGTTAGGATGAATGAGGGATGCTGATGAAGGATCCTTTTCCCTAAGAACACTCCAAAGAGCATCGTTGCCGTGTTCGAGGCGGAAAGCTTCGTAAGAATCGCGAAGAGAGTTGTCTTGTTGCTCTCCATCTGGAAATCGCATATCCTCAAGCGCTGCCTGTACGTAGAAGCCGGTACCTCCGCAAAGGATCGGAACCTTTCCACGACTTTCGATTTCAAGAAAAGCCTTACGAGCTTGATCTTGGAAAAGTTGTGCTGAATATTCTTGACCAGGATCAAGGATGTCGATCAAATGATGGGGAACTTTTTGTTCTGCTGGCCGTATTTTTGCTGTGCCGATATCCATGCCACGATATATCTGCATAGAGTCAGCAGAGACCACTTCTCCACCAAGCTTAAGGGCAACAGACTGGGCAAGGCTTGATTTTCCAGAAGCAGTAGGACCTACGATCGCGATAACAGGATGTTGGAGTGTATGAAGCGCTGCTTGTGACATAGATTACTCAGACCGTAATTGATGCTAACTTTCATGCTAAATGACGTGGCCTTTCAAATACCACGTCTTCGCTTCATCGATCTCAACTTCAATCGTTGCGCCGATCAGATCGGTAAGTGATGAGCCATCAGGGATCGGTGCATGAACTGTTTGGTTTTTCGGGCTTTTTCCCGCAAGGATGGCGCTATCGCGCTTTGAGGCCCCTTCTACGATGATATTTGTTCGGGTCCCACGATCGCGTTGGTTGACTTCGAAGGCTTTGCGCTGTACGAGTTCTACCAAACGATCGAAGCGATCTTGTACCGTTTCGATCGGGGTCGTTCGAGGAAGCTTAGCTGCTGGTGTTCCTTCTCGAGGTGAATAGAGGAAGGTAAAGACTTGATGATAGCCTATTTGCTCAACAAGATCATACGTAGCTTGGAAATCATTTTCTGTCTCGCCCGGAAAACCGACGATGATATCGGTCGATAGCGCAATATCAGGACATGCTTCACGAAGCTTTTCGATGATCTTAAGATAGTGTTCGCGTGTATAGTGGCGATTCATTTCATGAAGGATTTGATTTGAACCTGATTGAACAGGCAAATGAAGTGCCGGCATGACATTGGGAAGATCTCTGAAAGAAGCGATAACGTCATCGGTGATGTCTTTAGGGTGCGATGTCGCGAAGCGTAAGCGCTCGATGCCGGTAGCTGAGACAATTTTGAGCAGCTCAGCGAATTTCGGTGAACCATAGAGATCTCGCCCGTATGAATTGACATTTTGTCCAAGCAAGGTGATCTCTTTGACGCCTTGTGCAACAAGAGATGCAGCTTCTTCTTGAATATCTTCGATCGTACGAGATTTTTCTCTTCCTCGTACATATGGAACGATGCAATAAGTACAAAAGTTGTTGCATCCAATCGAGATTGGCAACCATGCTGACCAGGCAACTTCGCGAGATTGCGGTAAGCAGGTCGGAAATTCGTCTGCAGCGTCGAGCACTTCGGTGGCAGCTGTGCCTGAGAGGATCGCATTTGTGATAAGCGATGGAACACTAGAGAGATTAAAGGTTCCGAAGACAACGCTTACATGAGAGAGCTCATCAATGAGTCTTTCAGCTTCATTCTGGCCAATACAACCGCCGATCGCAATAATCCGCTGCTGAAGATCAGATGAAGGCGGTAAAGGGATATTCTTGAGAGATGCAACGTGACCTTTGAGGCGTGTTTCAGCGGCTTCTCGCACGCAGCAGGTCATGAATACCACAATCTCTGAATCGTCGATAGTATCCACGCGGATAGCACCTGCGGATTCGAGCATGCCTACGATTCGTTCAGAGTCGTGTTTGTTCATTTGGCAGCCGAAAGTAACAACGTGGAAAGTTCGATTTTCTAGCGCAGAGGCAGAATGCGAATCCATGAAAGCCTTCTTAGTGAAGTTAACGAGGTTCAACGCTGAATCTGATAGCAGTACGATATTCGCCATCGATGACGATATCGGCAAAAGAAGGGATGCAGACGATATCAATGCCAACTGGCGAGAGGAAACCGCGCGAGATAGCTATAGCTTTCACCGCTTGGTTCACTGCACCTGCGCCAACGGATTGGATCTCGACAGGAACACCATCTTTGATCATGCCTGCGACCGCACCTGCAACTGATGCAGGAGAGGACTTCGATGAGACCTTGAGGCAGTGATTATCTGAAGGTTGAGAGGAAACGTCTGATTGTGTCATTTCTGGCATCGTTTTTCTTTCAGATGTATAGTGCGGTTGATGTTCATTTTGTAGTGCAATTCTTACGATATTCTACCGATTTGCTTCTGTTTCTGCAAACCAGCGCGCCATAGAGCTACTCAGTCGGTCTAATGTTGCATCCTGAAAGGAATGGAGACAGTAATCTTATCCGATCCTGCACGTATCTTCAGCTCGCCCTCACGCTCGAGATAGTAATGCTCGGCGAGTTCTGCAAAGGCATTTTCAAGAGCTTGTTTGAAATGAGTAAGATCGTCAGGAGCTATCTTGAGCTTTCGCTGTTCGTGATAAAGCTTTGAAGAAGGATCAGAAGCTGTTCGTTCACCATTTCCCTGAGGGTCAAAAGGCTTTGAGATCCTCCCCTCTCGCTCGAAATCGAGCCGTTCGATAAAAGGAGCGAGTGGATCGATCTGTCCATCAAGGATACGGCGTGCGCTTCGAGACGAGAGTGGCAGCCCGATCTCTGCTGCACGTTCGCTGAATTGCTCTGGATCATAGATGTATTTGAGATAATTTAAGATAGTATCAGGATCGCTCGTTAGCGAAGAGCCGCCATCGTCTTGGCGGTAATGGAGCAATGTCGCTGCTATCTCAACAGGGCTTCCAAGAAAGATATCAAGGGTATCTTTCGAGTCGAGAGCAAATTCCATAACAATACGTGCGATATTGCGAGGACCACGCATGATCTGTTCGTTTAGGTCATTGACATGAACATAAGGCACTGTTGATTGGTCGATGCGTTCAGTGAGATTAGATGTAAGCGCATGAACGGCAAGTGCGGTTCCCGCACCTCGTTTTGAATATTGAACGCAGGCGCTATCAACATTTTCTTTGATGGAATAAAGCGCCATACCTCGTCCATGAACGCCCCATCGGTCTTCATGAAAAGTGTCGAGCTTTGAAGTGACGAACGGCTCAAAGATGGTTTCGTGAAGGTGCTCAGGAATTCCATCGCCATCATCAAGTGCGGTAAGGTAGCGCGTGCCCTGCTCTTTCCAGCTTGCGATGAATATCGCACGTGCACCCGCATCGCGGGCATTCCTCAGTAACTCAAGGACAACATCCTCAAAACAGGTGATATCTTGCTTTGCTTGTCGGCGTTGTGCCTCTCGCGCTCGCAGACGAACAAAGCCATCTCCGAGATTCTCTTGAACCCGGAGATAGCTTTCGCCTGTAATGTCTTCGATGAATGACGAGAGGTCGTTTGTGGTCATAAGAAACGCTATTTAGCGAAGTCGACCGCGCGGGTCTCGCGAATGACGACAACCTTAACTTGACCTGGATATTTCGTTTCGCTTTGAATCTGTTGAGCAATATCGTGAGCAAGAACGGTTGCACGCGATTCATCCACTTTGTCGGGTGTGACAATAACACGTACTTCACGACCCGCTTGGATAGCATGGGTTTGCTCGACGCCTTCATAAGAGTTTGCGATCTCTTCAAGCTTCTCTAAGCGTTTGATGTAGGATTCGAGGTTCTCTTTACGTGCGCCAGGGCGTGCCGCAGAGACTGCGTCAGCAGCCTGCACAAGCACATCAATAACGCTTGTAGGTTCAATATCGTTGTGATGCGCTTCGATCGCATGAACGATAACAGCATCTTCGCCATAGCGACGCGCGAGATCAGCACCGATTACTGCATGGGAACCTTCGACTTCGTGGTCGATTGCCTTACCAAGATCGTGCAGAAGGCCTGCTCGGCGAGCGGGGACAGGATCAAGGCCTAGTTCTGAGGCCATGATGCCACACAGATAGGCAACTTCGAGCGAGTGAGTAAGAACATTCTGCCCATATGAAGTGCGATAGCGAAGACGACCGAGCGTCTTTTCAAGTTCAGGATGCAGATCGTGGATACCGGTATCAAAAGTTGCCTGCGCAGCTGCTTCCTTGATCTGCTGATAGACATACTTCTTTGCTTTGTTGTACATCTCTTCAATGCGTGCGGGATGGATGCGGCCATCAGAGATGAGGTTTTGCATAGTGACGCTTGCGATTTCACGACGCACGGGATCATGAGAAGATACGGTCACGCATTCAGGAGTATCGTCAATGATAAGATTTGTGCCCGTGATCTGTTCGAACGAGCGGATATTGCGACCCTCACGACCGATGATTCGACCCTTCAGATCATCTGAGGGGATGTGTATGGTTGAGACGGTGATCTGAGACGTGTAATCTGCAGCAATGCGCTGAATAGCGAGGCTGAGGATCTCACGTGCTTTTTTATCTGCTTCCGCACGCGTGCGCATCTCAGCATCGCGGATGATGGTTGCAGACTCATGAACGACTTCATCTTTAAGGCCTTCGAGTAATTCGACCTTTGCTTCATCGCTTGATAAGCCTGCGATCTGTTCAAGACGCGCATTGATCTTCTTTTGTGAGATATCAAGGTCGTGTTGCTTTCGATCGAGCTGGCCTTGAAGTGAAGAGATCTGATGCTCGCGTTTATCCATGAACTCGCTGCGCTTATCAAGGTTTTGCTCACGTTGATTCAAACGATTTTCGGTAGAGCGAACCTCTTTGAGGCGCTCTTTGCTCTCGGTTTCAGCATCGCGTTTGATCTTGAGTGCTTCATCCTTCGCTTCAACCAATGCTTCACGACGGAGGCTTTCTGCTTCCTTTTGCGCATCGGAAACGATCTCTTGGGCTTGTTTCGCTGCAGCTTTAGAGCGGCCCTTTTGAACTTTGAGCATCAAGAAATAACCGATGAGGAAGCCAACGATGATTGCTATTGCGGCTACGACGATAACCTCGATCACAATTCTTCCTTCCTAGTAAGTGGCTTTACGCTGGTGGAAAGGCATAAAAAATGCCTAGAAACAACCAGGCATGAGTGTGCGCATGGGCATGCGTATCGTAACAATTCAAGATATGTTCTATAGCAAGCGCCTCAGGGCGCGAAAACTCAAGCACTAAAATGATAAAGGAATCATACGGTTTTGCCTAGGTAGTGCGCAGGTATTCTCGAAGATCTCACGCAAAATGCATGCTTTAGGTCTGCTCCTCAAACCATTGCTTCACTGCAGAACTTGCTATAGAAGAAGAGAAACCGTTTCGAATGAGTTTTGCATATGCCGCTTGGCGCTTGTTCTTTGCACGTGGCGGCTTGCGTTCTAAGAGTCTGAGCGCGTTGTCGAGCTGACTTCCTTGTTCTTTGAGAAAGACATCAGGAAAACCCGCGAGCGCATATGCATCGATTCGGTGTCTCTTCAGGTCGCGTGCGATCCCATTGATGCCCTTAGAGGCTCGTAAGCGCGATCGAATGAAGCCGTCGGCGAATCGAATATCATCAAGATAACCACAGCGAATTGCTCTCTCGAGCGCCTCAGAGATCGCATGTTCAGTGAAACGATCACGCTGAAGCCGATCCCTGGTTTCTGCGATCGAGCGATCACGAACAGAAAGCAATCGCTCGATCTTTCTGAATGCGGATTCTGGATCATCGTTGAATTCATCTTTGGAAGTGCGCTTCACGTCCGATACATGCTCGTCACTTTCGTTTGCTATTGAAAGATGGTGAGCTGGTTTGTCGGCTGCGGGCATGAACTGACCTTTGAGGAATTCTACATCAACATACATCTCGATCAGCTCTTAGGAAGCATCCTGATCGGTCTCTTGACCCATCGAGACCTGTACAGCGTCGATATCAACATCGGCACCATTGCGATCGATCCTAGGAAGATCAAAGTGTTCACGTACCTTATTCTCGATCTCATTTCTCAGATCGGGATTCTCTTTCAGGGCGCGTTTGGCAGCATCGCGTCCTTGACCAAGACGCTCTTCCCCATAATTGAACCAAGAGCCACTTTTGTTGACGATGCCTGCTTCGACACCCATATCGAGCACACAGCCTTCTCGTGAGATGCCCTCTCCATACATCAGGTCGAATTCTGCTTGTCTGAAGGGCGGTGCAACCTTGTTCTTAACGATTTTGGCGCGCACGCGATTACCGATGAATTCACCATCTTTTTTCATGGATTCGATGCGGCGGATATCGATGCGCACAGAGGAATAGAACTTCAGAGCGCGCCCACCTGTGGTGGTTTCTGGATTGCCGAACATCACACCGATCTTTTCGCGAAGCTGATTGATGAAGATGCAGGTGGTGTTCGATTTAGAAAGAGAGCCAGTGAGCTTTCGCAATGCTTGGCTCATTAGACGGGCTTGAAGGCCGACCGTCGTATCCCCCATCTCTCCTTCGATTTCCGCACGAGGAACGAGTGCGGCAACAGAGTCGATAACAACACAGTCGATCGAGCCGCTTCGCACAAGCAGATCGCAAATCTCGAGAGCTTGCTCTCCGGTGTCTGGTTGTGCAATGAGCAGTTCGTCAACATCAACACCAAGCCGTGCAGCATAAACGGGATCGAGCGCATGCTCTGCATCGATGAAGGCAACGATACCCCCTGCAGCTTGTGCTTCAGCGATGATATGCAATGCGACGGTGGTTTTACCGCTTGATTCTGGACCGTAGATCTCAACGATTCTTCCTCGCGGCACTCCGCCAATGCCAAGGGCGATATCGAGCGGCAATGCACCAGTTGGGATAGCTTCAACCTGTAATGCGGTGCTTTCGCCAAGGCGCATGATCGATCCTTTGCCGAACTTGCGCTCGATCTCGTCGGTGGTGATTTTAAGACTGGATTCTTTGTCCTTGATCATTGGTTCTCCTTATCAGTACATGAGCTGATAGATATAAGATAACCGAACACCTGTTCGATTTCAATATCTCTATTTGAAATAATAGAAAGAGAATCTTATCTTTTTTTGATATCGGGCTTATGTTTGGATCGAATGGATCTTACGAAAATCTGAAAAAATCGATAGTGTAAAAACTCAAGCATCAAAGCTTACGCAGGCATGCAGCAAAGAGCTCGAGCGCATATTCAACGCTTTGCATGCGAACTTCTCTTCGTGTGCCAGAGAAATGGCAGAGATGAGCATCGGTGCCATTCGGTGAATCGATGCCAAACCATACTGTTCCCACGGGTTTTTCACTACTTCCTCCCCCAGGTCCCGCAATGCCAGTGATCGAGACTGCAATCGTGGTCGAAAGAGCACTTCGAGCGCCTCTGGCCATTTGGAGTGCTACTGGCTTGCTCACTGCACCGTGAGCGGAGAGATCGGCTTCAGGGACTCCAAGCTCCTGCTGCTTGATGGTATTCGAATAGCTCACGATGCCACCTTGCACTACATTCGAACTCCCCGGAATAGAAGTGAGCATCGCTGCAACGAGACCCCCTGTGCAGCTCTCTGCGGTCGAAAGCTGGGCGTGTTTTTCAGTTGCAAGTGTAATGACCTGTTGAGCGAGTTCATGCAATTTAGTGTCCGCTGAGACGGTTTGATCTTCATCGCATACTGATGTTTTCTGCCCACTCGATGGAGAGAAGCGTAAAATGCCCCGACACTTTGCAAGATAGTCGAGCATAGAGATGATCGTCAGGATAAGCGCGATGACCATGAAGACCCAAGAAACGACATAGAAGGTCGTCTCCACTGTAGGATCGCTGATGAAGGGATGCGAGTCTTTGATGATGAACATAACGATCGCGATGATCTGGAAGACCGTTTTTGCTTTACCGTACCAGCTTGCTGCGATGACCACGCCTTCGGAAGCAGCAAGCATGCGAAGGCCTGAGACAATAAACTCACGCACGAGGATGATCAGGGCGACCCAGGCTGGAAGGACTTGGAGTTCACATAACGCGAGCAGTGCCGCAGCAACCAGGATCTTATCAGCAAGCGGATCCATGAACTTGCCGAAGTTGGTTACCTCTCCTCTGCTTCGTGCAAGATAACCATCGAGCGCATCGGTGCATGCAAGCACGACGAAGAGAAGCGCTGCAAGCCAAGGCTTAAGCAGCTCTGCTTCGCTCCAGTCAGGAAACCAATCAGGCCAGGGGCTTACGAATGCTACGAAGAACACTGGAACAAGCAGGATGCGGATCAGAGTGACGATATTTGCCGGAGTCCACAAGGTGCTCACATGGCTATTTTGAGAAGGAGCGTTATCTTGCACGCGTTCCCTCCATTTCATAATAGAGTGTATCTTCGATGAGGACAGGAATGAATTCACCTGGCTCACCACTATCCAAATACGTGACGCCATCTACATCAGGAGCCTGATATTGGCTTCGTCCGATGAGCTGACCATCTTCTTCATAGCCTAGAGCAAGAACAGTGAGTTCTTCCCCAACAAAACGGGCCAAGCGACCCTGAGAAACGGTGTCAGCCAGATCTCGAAGGATTCTCAAGCGTTCTTGTTTTGTCTCATCATCGATCTGATGCGGAAGCGTTGCTGCTCGTGTCCCTTCTTCAGGAGAGAATGCGAAGATGCCAACATAGTCAAAATCGATCTCAGTGACAAAATCGCAGAGATCATCGAATTGCTGGTCAGTCTCTCCGGGATAACCGACGATCAGGGTCGTGCGAAGCGCAACAGTAGGCAAGATCTCGTGAATGAGATCAATCAGATGCATGAAATCCTCATAAGAGCCTTTGCGATTCATTGATCGAAGCAAGGCAGGATCGACATGCTGGAATGGGATGTCAAGATAATTGCAGATATTGTCGTGCGTAGCAATGGTGCGCAGCAATGTCTCATCGACATATTCTGGTTGGATGTAGAGGACTCTAAACCAAGTTTCAGGAAATGAGCGAGCGATATGGTCAAGCAACCAAGCAAGTGTCCTTTTTGGTTCGAGATCACTGCCCCAGATGGCGGTATCCTGTGCAATGAGGATGATCTCCTTTACCCCTTGTTCGACAAGACCTTCAACCTCACTGAAGATAGTTTCGTACGAAAAGCTTCGATATCGTCCGCGAATGTAGGGTATCGCGCAAAACGAACAAAAACGATTACACCCATCGGATATCTTCACATAAGCACTTGACCCAGGATCGACACGACGCAGGTGCGCATGATCGCAAGGAGATGGACCTTCGCCTGAAGTAGACGACGTGTCGGCAAGAAGCTGATCGAGCTTTCTTACGATATCGTTTTCCTCGTTACAGGGGACAAAAAGATGCGCCTCTTGCAATTCGTCTTGCAGTTCAGTGCTGAAACGACTTACCATGCAGCCTGCAACGATAAGCTTGGTCTGTTCATTTGCTACGGAAGGCAAGTTGGCAACATCAAAGATAACCTCAAGGCTCTCTTCGATCGCTGCTTGCAAAAAAGAGCAAGTATTGACGATGAGTGCGTCAAGAACGAGTGTCTCACCTGCATCGATGCGTTGTTGGTACTCCTCCCAATCGAGTACGTGATACCCAGCTTCAACGAGGCGTGCAGTCATGTGCGCGCTGTCAACCTCATTCTTCGCGCACCCAAGCGTGATGATCGAGACGTGTTTTGTGTTCGATGCGCTCATTAGCGATAGTTGGTGAATTGGAGCGGCTGTCCGTAATCTTGTTCTTTCAAAAACGCGATCACCTCTTGTAAGGTGTCGAGCTTTGGACCTGAAACACGCAGTTTGTCGCCCTCAATGGTGACTTTGACCTTGAGCTTTGTCGCCTTGATATCTTTATTGATCTTTCCTGCAGTTTCTTTGTCGATACCATCGACGATCGTAGCGGTCTGCTTGACTGTACCGCCAGAGGCAGCTTCGAGCTTACCCCAACTCACTGCACCAAGATCGATTCTACGTTTGATGAGTTTAGAAGAGATGATATCGATAACTTGTTTAGCAACAAAGTCACTCGGAGCACTGATAGTAAGAGTTTTGTTCGCTTTATCAAGTGAGATCTGAGCACCAGAGTCTTTCAGATCGTAGCGTTGCGCGATTTCTTTTTTTGCTTGACCAAATGCATTGTCGACTTCTTGTATGTCGACTTGAGAGACTACGTCGAAGCTTGAATCTTTAGCCATGGAATTCCTTTCAATTGAGAAGGATTGTTAAAAGATGTTAGTCCCCAGATCGGGATGAATTCGAAGAATTGTTAGATGAAGTTGAAGACGAAGTACTCGTTGGCGTTGTTGAATTGCTTGATGATGTATTGCTTGTCGAGGTCGGTGTAGTGGTCGTTGTTGAACTGCCTGGTCTTTGGACTTCAGGATGGTCTGCATACCACTTATTCAAGATCTCATTGAAATTGAAGGTTACACTCGCAACACCACGACTGTTAGCCTCAAGGCTCTGTTCTTGATCGTCGACTTTCAGTATCACGTTTTCGGGGTTTGAGGTGACGAATTTGATATTGCCTGAACTAGTATAGGTTTGGGATGCCTGACCAGTCACATCACCCGCTTCCTTAGTAGAACCGTCAACGATGACCTCAATATAGGCACTCTTACCGGCTGGTACTTCGTAAGAAAGCGTAAAGTCGGTTGGCGCAACAGCAGCAGGTTCTGCTTCGTTTTGATCGCCGTCTTCCTGTGTGTTTTCAATACCTGTTACAGGGATATTCTGGACGTCTTGTTGATCGTTTGAACAAGAGACGATAGAGACGATGATGACGATAAGGATGATGATCGCTACGATACCACCGATAATAAGAGGCAGATGGCTACGCGGTGCTTGCCCCATGCCACGCGATGGGTTGGCATAGAGGTTCACGTATTTTCCATCGGGGATTGCTTCTCTACGCGCAGGATGAAGCTGCGGGTCGTCGCTGCGATTCTGTCGTGCTTGCGCTCGTGCTCGTGCGGACTGTGTGCGGTCAAAGTCATCAGGAGTATCAGAATAGATACGCCTTCCGTTAGCCGCTGTCGTACCGTCATCAACGCGCTGTCGTGTTGATGAGACAGCTTTGAACTGGTTGGTTGGCTGGCGTTTACCAGGCCGAGAGGTCGCTTGTGAAGTGTTGCGATGAAGATAGCGATTCTCGATCGCATTTTGATGCGCACGACCGATCTGGTTTGCATAGCTCTCATCAAGATACATGCGCGTCACATCGTTGGCGTTCAAGCCCAAGAAACGCGCGTAAGCATTGATCATGTTTCGAGAATACCCACGAGGCGGCATGCGTTCGAAATCGCTGTTTTCGATAGCTTCAAGAATGTCGGGACGAATGCGTAGGCGACGAGATACAGTAGTAAGCTCGTAGCCTTTAGAGATGCGCGCTTCTTTGAGCACGCTACCAAAGCTGATGTGATTCACGGTAACCCTCCCGGTGTTCCTTAATCATTTTCCTCAAAGGCGCGAATGGTCTCGAGTTCGACCGAATCAACGAGCACCTCACGAGGTTTGGAGCCATTGGGCGGACCAACAATTCCTTTTGCTTCGAGTAAATCCATTATACGACCTGCGCGGGAATAACCAACGCTCAATCGACGCTGAAGATTGGAAGTCGACCCCATGCCGCTTGCGCAAACGATCTCCGCCGCTTCCCACAGGAGCGGATCTTCGGAGACTGCTCCCCCACCACCGCTACCGTCGGGAGCAGAGTCGCCCAGTGTGACAAGGTTAGTCTTCAAGATGTCGTGATGGTATTCAGGCTCGCCTTGTTGCTTGAGATGCTCAACAACAGCGGCGATCTCGTCTTCGGAAACGAAGCAGCCTTGGATGCGCTGAGGTTTTGCCAGTTCAGGCTTTGAAAGGAGAAGGTCTCCCAACCCAATGAGATTCTCTGCGCCTGGAGTATCGAGGATAACGCGCGAGTCGATGCCTGATGCAACATTGAACGCGATACGATTCGTGATGTTTGCTTTGATAAGACCGGTTACGACGTTAGTGGAAGGGCGTTGGGTCGCAACGATGAGGTGAATGCCGGCAGCACGTGCAAGCTGAGCTAAACGCGAGATGGAGAACTCTACCTCTTTACCGACATTCATCATAAGATCTGCAAGCTCATCGATGATGATGACGATATAAGGAAGCTCTTCAAGTAGATCGGTGTTGTCAGGATCGTTTTCGTAAGCTTTTGCGCTTTCTTGCGCTTTCGCGTTGTATTGTCCGATGTTTCGTGCGCCAATGCCGGAAAAGATCTTCAAGCGCCGCTCCATTTCTGCAACTCCCCATGAAAGAGCGCTCGCAGCTTCTCGCGACTCAGTGACGACGGGTACGTAGAGATGCGGAATGCCATTGTAAGGAGTGAATTCGACGCGTTTTGGATCGATCATGATGAAACGTACTTCAGCAGGTGTCGCACGCATGAGTATTGACATGATCATGCCATTGATCGAGACGGACTTACCAGAGCCTGTGGTACCACCGATGAGCAAATGCGGCATAGTGGCAAGATCGGAGACGATGCATTCGCCTTCAACATCTTTACCGATCGCGATCTCAAGTGGGCCGCCGTTGGCGTCTTTTAGAACATCACCCAAGAAAACAGTCTGGCGTACCTGATTAGGCACTTCGATACCAACATAATTCGTGCCAGGGATCGGCGCGAAAATACGTACGCCAGGAGATGCAAGGGCGAGTGCAATATCGTCAGTAAGGTTTGAGACGCGATTGACGCGAACGCCTGAGGGAAGATCGATCTTGAAGAGCGTAACGGTGGGGCCTGCAACCCAACCGACCACGTCTGCATCTACTCCAAAATCATGAAGGGTATCTTCAAGGTTTTGAGCGACTATCTTAAGCGATGCATCAGTTTCAGCTTTATTATCCTGGGCTGAACTGGTGTTAAGTAGATTGAAATCTGGAAGTTGGAATCCATCCAATGGTTGAGGGATGGCGCTTGGAGTCTTGGGACGTTTCTTCTTTGGTTCAGCTTTAGGCTCAGCTTTTGTGGTCTGCTCTACCCGCTTAACGACTTCATCAGAGTCGATAACATTAGTTTCTTGGCTGTCGATATCGACCTTTGGAACGTTATCGAGCTTGCGCTTGCGCGGACCAAGCTTTCGTGTGAGCGCTTGAGCTTCTTTTGGATCAGCTTGATCGAGCAAAAGTGTCTGTTCGGCATCGATCTTACGGGCCGCAGGTATAGCATTCTGTGCCTCTGCGGGAAGCTGGATCTGACGAGGATCAACGGAGCGTTTCGAGATCTTTCTTCGAGCAAGTGGGCTTTGTCCTTGTGTATGGGCGAGATTCATACGCGCAAACATTGCCTCTTCGCTTTCTTCTGCTTCTTCACGCGCAAGTCTCTCTTCACGAATGCGCTCGAGTGCGGCAGAGATAGAAAAGCCAATAATGAGGATGCCAACGATGAAGAGTCCAACAATGAAGATGAGTGAGACGGTGAAGCCAAAAAGACGTAAGAAGACCCATGCGAACGCACCGCCACAGTAGCCACCATATTGCTGCAAATACGTAGCGCTAAAGACGATATTAGGATCGCTTTCTGCGTGAGGAATGAGTGTAGAGAGCAATGTGAGCAGCGTGAAAAAGATGATCACTGATCCAAGTGCGGTTCTTGCTGGAATAAGCCCTGAGTCGAAACGAACAAGATATGTGATAGCTACGGCAAGTAGGAAGAAAGGAAGGATATAGGCCCCAATGCCAAAGGCACTATGAAGACCGCTGCCCAGCAGTGAGGTGACCATGCCATCAGCGGGAAGTAGAGCAGTGATGAATAAAGCAATCGCGAGGATAGCAAGCACAACACCAATGATATCGTGCTTTGTCCTCGGATCGAGAAGTTGTGTTTGATGCGCAGGAGGCGTTTTCTGATAATTACCAGGCTTGCCTTTGATGCTCCCTTTTGAAGCAGAACGCTTCTGCGCTTGGCTTGAGCTCTTCTTCTGTGAAGCGGAGCGAGTACGATCGTTTTGCTGTCGCGCCATAAAACCTTTCCTTAGTGCATTTAAAGTGTGTGTAAGGTTTGTTTCGCATTATAAACTAAAGCTCGAGGATATTCACGATGACAAGCGGACGTTGGTTCGTGCGTTCCCAGAGAACTGAGAGCAGTGCACTTCGTGCAACCTTTCGCGTTTCATTCCATGATTCATGTTTTGTAAGCGAACGCTTGATAGCACTTGCAACCGCATTCGAGACCGCTTTGACAAGCTCTGGATCATCACCGCCAGGAATACCGTGCATCTCGACGACGACTGGTGAAACGAGTGTATGCTCTTGCTTATTGATCGCGCAGGCAATGCTTGCAACGCCCTGGGCGCCGAGACTTGAGCGTTCATGCAGCACCATCTCTGATGTATCCCCTACGCTTAGGCCGTCAACGAGTACGATGCCGCTTGGAACAGGTTCTCCAATCTTGATACCCTTTGGAGTAAGTTCGATCGATTCGCCATTTTCTAGGATGTAGACATCATCAGAAGAGACACCAGTTGCTTGTGCGAGGTTTGCATGAGCGCGTAGATGAGTTGCTTCGCCATGTACGGGCAGGAAAGCTTGTGGGCGAACGATCGAGAGTACGAGTTTGAGTTCTTCGGCACCTGCGTGACCCGAAACATGCACGCAAGCACGTGACTTGTCATAGACATCTGCACCGATCTTTGCAAGAGCGTTTACAACACGTGTGACCGCTTTTTCGTTTCCTGGGACAGGTGTAGCAGAGATGATGACCGTATCACCTTCTTCGATGGAGATGGTCTTATGGTTGCCGCTTGCAATACGTGCAAGCGCAGAGAGCGGTTCTCCTTGAGAGCCTGTACACATGACCACATAGCTATCTGAGGGCATTCCCTTCAGATCGTACGCGTCGATGATATCCTTATCTGATATGTTCAGGTAGCCTAAACGGCGTGCGATGTCGGTGTTTTGGACCATTGAACGTCCAGTAACTGCGACTTTGCGACCATTCTTCACTGCCGCATCGCAGATCTGTTGCATGCGATGGATATGAGAAGCAAATGACGCAACAATAACGCGCCCTTTTGCGTTAGAAATGATCGAGTCGAGCGCCTTTCCTACTTCAGCCTCGGAAGGTGTGAAATGAGGATTGGTGGCATTCGTCGAGTCAGAGAGCATAAGATCGACGCCCTCTTTTGAAAAACGTGCAAGCGCTGCAAAATCAGTCTGCACGCCATCGATCGGTGATTGATCAAGCTTGAAATCGCCCATATGCAGGACATTTCCAGCTGGAGAGCGATAGAAAACGCCAACAGCATCGGGGATCGAGTGGTTGACAGAGAAGAATTCTGCTTTGATGCAGCCTAGATCGATGGTTTGGCCCGGCTTGATCTCGCAGAGCTTCGCATTCTTGATCTTATGTTCTTTGAGCTTGCCTTCAATAAGACCAAGCGTGAGCTTTGTAGCATAGATCGGAACCTGTCTTCCAAGATCCTTGAGTAGGTAAGGCAATGCTCCTGTGTGATCTTCGTGACCATGCGTGATGATGATACCACGCAGTTTATCTGCGTTTTCGAGCACGTAGGTGTAATCAGGCAAGATAAGATCGATGCCAGGATGATCATCATCAGGGAACATAAGACCAGCATCATCGAGCACCATATCGTTTTTACATTCGAATACGGTCATATTTTTGCCGATGGCATCAAGGCCGCCTAATGGGATGATACGAAGCGTCGCTTTTGGATCGCGTTTTTGCTGACCTTGTTTTTGGCGACGGTTGTTATTCTTCTTATTGTTCTGGTTGCTGGCCTTATTCGAGCCGTTTACCTTTGAAAGCTTGGGGCGCTTTCGTTCAAGCTGAACGTGCTTGACAGTTTCATTGTTGCGTTTCTTCTGATTCTTCGATTCTGCCTTTTGTTGCGCCATTACCTCTCTTTTCCTGGCGATACTCTTATCTTCTCTTCAAGAAGCGACATCGCTCATTGTGTTGTACGGTTAATTCAAAACGCCTACTTGGCGCATCACTTCTGCTAATTCTGCTGATTGTTCAGCAGTTGCGTTGACAAGCGGCAAACGAACGCCACCAACAGGAAAACCGAGCAGATTCAAAGCTTCTTTTACCATGATAGGGTTAGAAGTGATGAATAACTCGTCCATGAGTGGCAGCAATGCTGAGTTCGCTTTTGCTGCAGCTTCAAAATCTCCGCGAGCGCAAAGATCAACGATCTCCTTCATGCGATCAGGAGCAACGTTTCCAATCGTAGAGATGACACCTGCGCCGCCAAGCTTCATCATGTCGTAGGTGAGCGCATCGTCACCCGAATAGACATCAAAGCCTTCAGGAGCGTTGTTGATGATTTGAGCAACTTGATCGAGATCACCTGAAGCCTCTTTGATCGCGACGATATTGTCAACATCGCGTGCCAAACGAAGCGTGGTCTCTGCGGTCATGTTAATAACGCAGCGGCCAGGAATGTTGTAGAGAATGCACGGGAGCTCGACGCTCTCTGCGATGGTTTTGAAGTGCTGATAGAGACCTTCTTGTGGAGGCTTGTTGTAGTACGGAACTACGAGCATGAAGCCATCCACGCCAAGCTTTTGTACGTCTCGCGCAAAATCGACTGTGTCAGCAGTGCAATTATCGCCAACGTTAGCAATAACAGGAACCTGTCCGTCGATCTCTGAAACAACTGCTTCGAAGAGCTGCATCTTCTGAGGATAGAAGACCGTGGGGCTCTCGCCGGTGGTGCCATTGATAATGAGCGCGTCTGCTCCCCCGTCTACCAAACGCCGAGCGAGCGCGCGAGCTTGTTTCAGGTCAAGTTCAAGATCCTGGTCAAAGGGGGTGACCATAGCGGGGATCATGCGGCCAAAACGAGGCTCTGTTGCTGCTGACATCTGTTTCTCCTAACCACAGGGAATCTGTATCGTGATGAATTTCAGCAAAGGGATATCGTGTTCATTGACGCGAGTGTCAATACGACATCGCTTCATTATCTCACGAGCACAAGATAACTCTTACATAAAGTTCTCTAAACCTACAATAAGACCGCTTTGTGTACCAACATTGCGGATACCGAGCAATACGCCAGGCATATAGGATGTACGGTCCCAGGAATCATGCCTCAGTGTGAGGGTCTGACCCATCGAACCGAAAATGACCTCTTGTGAAGCCACATAGCCCATAGAGCGAACAGCATGAACAGGTACACCTGCTACTTCTGCACCACGTGCGCCTTCGCAGCTGGGATTCTCTGTTTCTTTCCCAGGGGCTTGTGTATCACGACCGCGAGACTGTTGAATAATCTCAGCAGTGCGTATCGCAGTGCCGCTTGGGGCATCCTTTTTGTTCGCGTGGTGGAATTCGATGATCTCGGCTTCAGGGAAATAGGGCGCTGCAACGCGAGCAAATTCCATCATGAGCACTGCACCGGTGGTGAAGTTTGGAGCGTAGAACAAACAGGTGTTTTCAGCAGCGCAATCGGCCAGATCGTTTAAGGTTTCGTTTGTCATGCCAGTCGTTCCGACCACGCAGTCTATGCCAGCAGGAAGTGCGACCGCGAGCGTTTTCGCGACAACATCAGGCTGCGTGAAGTCGACGAGCACGTCAAAATCAGACTGCGCAATCGCTTCATCGATCGTGCGATAGACGGCGAAAGGTTGATCGGTCATATAGGGGTCTATACCGCAGACAACCTGCATATCGTCTGCGGAAGTGACCGCATCTACGACTGCTGATCCCATTCGTCCAGAATAACCTGCAACTGCTACGTTGATCATGATGATGCCTTCCGTTGGTTTCTTACCGGTACCGATAGATGTGCATTAGTCTTGCGCAAGTGCTTCTTCGAGCGCACGTGCGAGCTGGTCAGGACAGCTCGTCGGGCGCTTCCCGCATTCGATGCCTTTGAGAAGCGAGATGATCTCTGTTGCAGGTTTACCCCTCACAAGGCTTGAGATGCCCTGTTGATTTCCGCTGCAACCGCCATTGAAGACGACATCGGTAATAATGCCCTCTTCGCTAATATCAAAATCGATGGTGCGCGCACATGTGCCGCTGGTTTTGTAAGTGTACATGAGAACCCTCCTTGCGAGGTGGTTATCTGTTGCATCTCAGTGTAGACCAAATGCGACTACTTCGTGCAGCTCATATGGGCGAGCATAACGAAAAAGCTCCCCGACGCGCGGGGAGCTTTGATGGAGCAACAGTAAAGATGCTTCACAGGGTTGAGTTCTAGTCGTGACGACGGCGAGGCTTGCGGTTGTTGTTGCCGTTGTTCTTGTGGCCTTGACCGGGACGAGGGCCTTCGCTTTTGACATCGGGTTTGTCCAAACGATCGAGAGAGATCTTGCCGTTGTCGCCTACCTCGATGACTTCAACCTTCACGATGTCGCCGATGTTCATGACATCTTCAACCTTTGCAACGCGACCATTTGCCATGCGCGAGATATGGAGCAAACCGTCTTTGCCTGGGGTAAGACGGATGAAGGCACCGAAATCTTTGATGCCAACGACTTCGCCTTCGTAGATCTCGCCCACTTCAGGTACTTTAACGATGCCCAGGATCGCCTCACGAGCAGCATCGCCGCTCTCAGCGTTAGTCGAGGCGATATGGACAGTGCCGTCTTCCTGAACTTCAATAGTTGCGCCTGTTTCTTCTTGAAGGCCACGGATGACCTTACCGCCTGTACCGATAACATCGCGAATCTTATCAACAGGGATATGAATGGTCTCGATATGTGGAGCATACGGAGAAAGCTCGGCGCGTGGTGCATCGATAGCTTCGAGCATCGCGCTCATGATAAACGCACGACCTTCTTTAGCCTGATTCAGTGCGCGTGCGAGGATATCGACTGAAAGGCCGCGTGCTTTGTTATCCATTTGAAGTGCGGTGATGCCCTTCTCGGTGCCGCAAACTTTGAAGTCCATATCACCGAGGAAGTCTTCAAGTCCTTGGATGTCGGAGAGGATGACGATATCATCGCCCTCTTTGATGAGACCCATTGCGATACCAGCGACTGGTGCTTTGATGGGTACGCCTGCATCCATGAGTGCAAGCGTAGAACCGCAGGTGGAAGCCATGGAGGAAGAACCGTTGGATTCGAGTACCTCGGAAACGACGCGAATTGCATAAGGAAATTCGTCTTCATCGGGAAGCACTGGAATGATCGCACGTTCTGCCAGAGCGCCATGACCGACTTCGCGGCGCTTCGGAGCACCCATGCGGCCAACTTCGCCCGTGCAGTATGGTGGGAAGTTGTACTGATGCATATAGCGCTTGCCTTCTTCAGGCCAGATGGTGTCGAGACGTTGCCATTCATTGAGCATACCAAGTGTACAAACGGAGAGTGCTTGGGTCTGGCCACGCTGGAAAAGACCTGATCCGTGTACGCGCGGTAGGTAACCTGCAACGATGTGGAGCGGACGAATCTCGGTCGAGCTGCGCCCGTCGGCACGCTCACCTGTCTCAATAACCATTGCGCGCATCGCATGCTTTTCAAGCGACTTCAGCGCAGCAGCGATATCGGAGCCCCATGCATTGCGTTCTTCTTCGGTAAATTCGTTTTCCTTGATAGAGGCCTTAAGCTCGTCGACCTTAGCCATACGCGATTGCTTGTCGGCATCTTTGAGTGCTGCGCTCATTTGGTCAAAGAAACCATCAACACGCTCTGCGATGGAAGGATCGGCTACATGGATGGGCCATTCGCGTGGTTCAGGAGCAACCTCTGCGAGGAATGCGCTTTGCTCTTGGCAGAATGCTTTGATAGCTTCCTGACCGAAGGTCATTGCAGCGAGCATATCCTCTTCGGTAATCTCTTCAGCGCCTGCTTCTACCATAGAGATGTAGTCTGCGGTACCAGCAATGGTGAGCTCGAGATCCGAATTCTCATCTTCTTCGAGTGTGGGGTTAACGATGAACTCGCCTGTTTCGGTATTACGACCGATGCGCACGCATGCAGCAGGACCATCGAAAGGCGCACTTGCGCACATGAGCGCAGCAGAGGCACCCATGACTGATATGCAGTCAGGCAGGTTCTCTCCATCGAGCACGAGCGGGGTCGCAACAATGTGAACTTCTTGTTTGAAGCCCTCAGCAAAACCAGGGCGGATCGGACGGTCGATCATTCGTGCGGTAAGGATGCCGTGGTCTGAAGGCTTAGCCTCGCGCTTGAGGTAACCACCAGGGATGCGGCCAACCGCATACATCTTCTCGATGAAATCTACGGTAAGGGGAAAGAAATCGTAGTCCTTCTCTGATTCCGATATAACCGCCGTAACGAGCACGGTGGTATCTCCTTGAGTGACCACGACCGCACCAGAGGCTTGCTTAGCGAGCTCCCCAGTTGAGATCGAGTACTCTTTTCCGTAGAGTTCGAATGTTCTTGTGATCTTTTTCATAAATCAATCTTTCTCTTCCTTCATGCCGGATTGCAATGAAGCTTCTTCGCACTCGTATGATTCAGTGCACGAGCAACATCGTCTCTACGATGTCGACCGCTTATACACAAAAGCCCGCAAGAGCGGGCTGATGGTGACTAGATATTGTCGCGAATGCCAAGTTTTTTGATAAGTTCGCGATACTCGAGGATGTCACGATTCTTGATATAGACCAAGAGGCGACGACGCTTGCCAACGAGCATGAGCAGGCCACGACGTGTATGGTGATCCTTCGGGTGTGACTTGAGGTGCTCGGTGAGGTTGCGAATGCGCTCTGTAAGGATTGCTACTTGAACCTCTGCACTACCAGAGTCCTGAGCATTCTTGCCGTATTCGGCGATGAGCTCCGCGGTACGTTCTTTTGAAATACTGTCTTTGTTCGCCATTTTTCCACCTTTCATCTTGAATGGCATTGGGAACCGAGTAGATAAGCGGTGGTGCATATCGACCAAGTACCCAATCGCTGTTTTCACAGCTGCTCTATTGTAGGGGTAATATGGCTGCTGAACAAGCGATGATTCATGCGAGCGGCGATTCATGATCGTGCAGGTGTGGACAGTGTGATCATCTTGTCTGCGGAATAGTGCAAATATGGAGGTTTCGTGCACGTGCTAGGGATAGAGAAGCGTGTTCTTGAAGAGGAAAGTGAGCGAGCGCAGGGTGATGCCAAGATGGACGCGAATCCATTCTTCGATGAATCGAAGCGCATCGAAGATCGTATGCTCGGGAATTTGAAAGGTTGTTATCTGATCGAGCGTTGAATAGAGCAGTGTATTGCACCATTGCAGCATAGAAGCATCAAGCAGTGTTGTTTCGTGATGTGCTCTGCAGTTCGCACAGACTGAACCTCCGTCGAAGTATGAGAAAGGCTGATCTTTGCGCTGGGACAGGTCGATAGATGAGCCGCATTCAACGCATTCTTGAAAGATCGGCTTAAATCCTAAGAATGCAAGCGTTTTGAGTAGCCCAGCTAGTGTGATGATGAGCGGATCGCTCTTGCATGAAGCGATGGTAGCAAGCACTTTGGTGGCAAGATCAAAGAGTTGAGTGTTCGGTTGTTCTTCAAAGGTTGCTTTCGCGAGTAGTTCAACGACAGGAGAAGCAGCAAGCGATCTTGCAAGATCACACCGTAGATTTTCATTTGCGACGAGCAGGCGCACCTCTTTGACGATGTCAAGATTCTTACCTTGCGCAAGCAGGATCGTGGCGACTGCAAAGACCTCGAGGCGTGATGCAAAGCTTGAGGTTGGTTTGCGTGCGCCTTTGGCTACGGCTTTATACTGCGAACCATCTTGAGCAAGGATGGTGACGATGACATCGCTCTCCCCTAGTTTGGTGCGACGAAGCACAAGTCCCTCGATCGTTTGCGTAGGCGTTGCCATGCTTGCTCAAGCGCCTTCGCCATAGCCGAATCTGCGGATCTGGTTAAGATCGCGTCGCCAGTTCTTTTTCACCTTCACTTGCAGATCAAGAAATACTTTCGTGCCAAGCAGTGTCTCAAGATCCTTTCGTGCTTCGGTGCCGATATGTTTGATGGTTGTTCCGCCTTTACCGATCAAGATGCCTTTTTGGGAATCGCGCTCTACGTAGATGGTGGCGTAAATGCGGTTTAGATGTTTGCGGCGGTTATAGCTCATCTCATCTACCACAACGCCGATTGCATGAGGTACTTCGTCGTAGACGGTGTAGAGGATCTTCTCTCGGATAAATTCAGCAACGATAACCTCTTGAGGCTGATCAGTCTGCATATCTTTTGGAAACCAATGTGGCCCTTCGGGAAGATATGAAACTACTGTTTCGATAAAATCGTCAACATTGCTATTTGCCACAGCGCTCAAAACGATGACATTGTTCCAATCCAATAGCGTTTTCGCCCGCTCTATTTGGGCATTGATCTCTTCGTCGCTTGCGAGATCGGATTTTGAGATGACCAAGATCTTTGGAGTGTTCTTCACGGATTTAAGTTGTGAGATAACCCATTCATCGCCTGTTCCGAGCGGTTCGTGTGCGTCGAGCAAGAACGCGACCACATCGATCCCTTCAAGTGATTTGAGAGCTGTTGTATTGAGTTCTTCACCAAGTGTATCGTGTGGTTTGTGAACACCCGGCGTATCAACGATGACGAGCTGATAGGTATCAGTGGTCTTGATGGCGCGAAAACGGTGACGCGTCGTCTGAGCAGTAGGCGATGCGATTGCGAACTTCTTATCCATGACAGCATTGAGCAAGGTTGATTTTCCTGCATTGGGTCGCCCAAGAAAGGTGACGAAGCCCGATCTGAATTGGTCAGTATGGTTATCCATCGATCATGCTCCCAAGATAAGAACGAGTAGTTTAGGGATGAAGATGATGCATCCGATCACAAATGATGCAAGCGCGAAGAGCAATACAGCACCTGCAGCGCAATCCTTCGCCTTGCCCGCTAGCGCATGGTAATCAGGACTTGCGAGATCGACTATGGTCTCAAGCGCAGAGTTCAGCGCCTCGCCGCCCAACACGAGGCCAAAGCAGATGATGACAACGATCCATTCGGTGGTTGAGATGCTGCAGACAAAGCCAAGCACGATAGTGAAGATCGCAAAGACAATATCGATGCGAAAATTACGTTCTCGTGCGGCAAAGCGTATACCCTTCATTGCACAACGCACAGAAGCAAGAAAACTGAAATCGTCACGTTGTCCTTTTATCGCCATATCGATCAGCCCTTCTTCGCAAGCGAAGCGAGGTAATGCTCTGAGCTTGTCCAGGCACCGAGTAGTTCGTTTTCAAGCGCTTCCATGATTGCGGCTTCGTCATCTTCAATATGATCGTACCCGCGCAGGTGCAAAAGACCATGTGTGATGAGCAGGCTAACCTCTTCATCGAGCGTGGTGGCGAATTCTTCGGTCTGCGCATAAACGATATCTGTCGCGATGATGACATCGCCAAGCTCGTATTCTTTCCCTGCCTCGATCAGTTCGCCTTCAAATGGGATGTTGTCGCATTCGAAAGAGAGAACGTCAGTAGGTTTATCAATGCCGCGGAAATCACGATTAAGCTGATGAATGCGCTCATTATCAACGAAGGTAACCGAAACGCTCGTAGTACAAGGACATCCAATGCGCTCAAGAACGAACGCGATCAATTCCTTGAGTGGGAGCGCCTGTAATTCAGGTGTTGCATAGTCGAAACGAACAGCAATATCCATCAGGATCAGATCCTCTATAGTCGTAGGTTGTTCGCTTCAGCGCGAGCATAGGCTGCAATGATCTTTGAAACGAGCGAATTGCGTACTACATCACGTGTATGGAATTCGATGAAGCCAATCTCGTCAATGTTGTCGAGCACCTGGCGTACGGTCTGCAGGCCCGAGATGCCCTTCGGTAGGTCGGTTTGGGTGATATCACCGGTGATGACCATCTTTGAGCCCATACCAAGACGGGTGATGAACATCTTCATCTGTTGAGGGGTGGTGTTCTGTGCTTCATCGAGAATGATGAAACTATCATTGAGCGTGCGTCCGCGCATGAATGCCAAAGGCGCGATTTCAATGGTTCCTTCAGTGATGAGCTTATTTGCTCGTATTGGATCCATCATATCGAAGAGCGCGTCATAGAGCGGACGGATATAAGGATCGATCTTCTCGGTGAGCGTGCCTGGAAGAAATCCTAAGTTCTCGCCCGCTTCGACAACAGGGCGCGTGAGCAAGATTCGCCCGACTTCCTTGCGATCGAGTGCTGCAATAGCCATTGCCATGGCAAGATAGGTCTTGCCTGTACCTGCAGGACCTATACCGAAGGTGATAGTCTTTTCGCGGATGAAATCGAGGTACTCTTTCTGCATTGGCGTTTTAGGACGAATGACTCGCCCTTTATACGAGAGTACAACATCGTCATGGAGCTCCTTGGGCGCATATTGGCCTTCTTGCAAAAGAGACAATGAACGCTTGATCGATTCAATCGTAGGATCGACGCCTTGTTCGATATCTGCGAGCATATCAGAGACGAGAGTGATGATGTTTTTCACTTCGATAGACGAACCTGTCACTTCAAGTTGAGTGCCGCGTACAGTGATACGTGCTCGGAATGCGTCCTGGATGAAGCGTAGATTCTCGTCTTGAGGACCAAGCAATGTTGCAAGCGTGGCCGAATCGTTGAGCTTGATTGATTGTGTTAGTTCTTCTTGCATGCTTTCATGATACAGGATGGATCGAGGCCTGTTAAGGTAAGTGCAACGAGGCTGCCTGGTTCGATATCAGTGGGAACCTCCACTTTGTAATACGATTCGCTCATGCCGATGCCAACGCTCTCGATCAAGATATCTTCGACCTTGCCCAAACGACTGCGCGCATCGACCCTACGGAGTTCATCTGCAGTTTCGAGCAATATTTTCAAACGCTTATCCTTGATAGCGGGTTCAATCTGGTCGTTTCGTGCGGCCGCGGGCGTACCTGCGCGCATAGAGTAGCGAAAACCATGGATCTTTGAAAAATGCGCAGCATGTGCAAGCGCGATCGTTTCCTTGAATTCCGCAGCGCTCTCTCCAGGAAATCCCACAATGATATCGGTCGACAAGGATAGCTCAGGGATCTTTGTATAAAGTTTTTCGACAAGGCGCGCATAGTATTCTGCGCTATAGGGGCGATTCATCTCTGAGAGCACCTTGCTCGATCCAGATTGGAGCGGGATATGAAGATGGCGACAGATTCTACCATCCGAATTTGCGATCCTGTCAATGGTCGCTTCCGTGATCGAACAGGGTTCGATAGAAGAGATGCGAAAACGCGTCTGAGAAGTTTCCTTGAGAAGACGAGCGAGCAGGCCATCAAGATATTCTTTCCCATCTCGATAGGAGCCAAGATCGATACCCGAGAGCATGATCTCTCGAATTCCAGCGCTCTCAAGCTTCTGAGCTTCTGCAATGATCTCGTCAGCAGGGCGCGACCATGCTTTTCCGCGTGCGATATGAACGATACAGTAGGTACAGGCATGATCGCATCCATCTTGTACTTTGAGCGAAACGCGCAAGGGGAATTCCTCTCCAATGCGCAGTGCGCTTTCAGATGAAGCGAAGGTGCTCTTCTCTACTACCCGAACACGCGCATCGAGCGCTTCGTAGAAAGCAGGATCGATCACGGCAGCGCAGCCGGTCACGAGTAGGGATGCTGTGGTGTTTTCACGCAGCGCACGACGTGCCGCCTTTCGTGTCTTCTTTTCTGCATCTCCTGTTACGGTGCAGGTGTTGAGGATGATGAACTGGGCATCGGTAAGGCTTACCAGTTGATGGCCTTTAGCGATGAGGTTTGCGGCTATGGTATCCGATTCTGCTTTATTGACTTTGCAGCCAAGGTTGATGATGTGAAATTTCATCGAAGCCCCATCTCGCTTCGATAGCGCAATTCGTTCAAGACAAGCGCGCTCGCTACCACACCCGCAGTCTCGGTTCGCAAGATGGTCGGTCCGAGCGATACGACGAAGACCTGCGCAGCACTTTTATTCATCGCCTCGACCTCATCTGATGAGATGCTACCCTCAGGGCCAATAACGATCCAGAGGCGTTGTGCATCATCGATAACCTCGAATGAATCACGAAAGAGCGCAGTGACACTTGATCCAAGAGATGCTTCTTCCCAGAAGAGCAACACAACATCTTCCTTGCTCCATGAATCGATGATGTTTCGTAAAGGTTGGATCTTCTCGATGGTCGGAAGCGACGTTCTGCCAGATTGGAGCGATGCGCTGCGTGCGATCTGACAAGCTCGCGAGAAGCGTTTATCGGTCTTTTTTTGGTCAAGCCGAACGATGCTTCGATCCATGCTTGCAGGAAAGAAGCCTGCTATGCCAAGTTCGGTCGCCTGACGAAGCACGGTATCCATCTTCTCGCCTTTTGCAAGGCCTTGTACGAGCAGGACAGGGGTTGTGCTTTTGACAACGTCAAGGTGCTGGGCGATGCGAACCCAAATATCATCGCCCTCTATCTTGTCGATCTCGACCTCGAAGTAGTCTTGTGTCGCATCGATTACAGCAAGATGCTCTCCTGCTTGGAGACGAAGCGCTTTGATGTGAGCGCGATCGTTTTGATCGATCTCAAGCTTGAATACAGCAAGAGACTCATCAGCAATGCAGGGATTGAGGCAGAAAAGATGATGAAGCGACATGGGTGCTCTTACGAGTTAAAGGCGTTACGGAGCTTTTCGAGCGGTGTGCGCGACTCAGCAAAGCTCTCATCCATCTCATCAGCAAGCTCTTCAAGCAGTTCACGCTCGCGCTTTGAGAGGCGTGTTGGGATCGATACTTCGATATGGACGTGAAGATCGCCGCGAACATCGTCTTTGAAACGCGGCATACCATAACCGCGAACACGCACTACTTGCCCGTTCTGGCAACCACTTGGGATAGGAACTTTCACCATTTCATCTTCGAAGATGCCTTCGATTTCGATATCGGCGCCCAATGCGGCCTGAACCATCGAGATGACAGTGGTTACATGGAGGTCGTCGCCATCTCGTTCAAAGAACTCATGGGGGTCAATACGACAAGTAACAATAAGATCACCCGAGCTCGCACCTCGAATGCCGGCTTCTCCATATCCGCTCAAGCGTAGTTGTTGACCATCGTGGATGCCAACGGGTATATCGACCGAAAGACGCTGGCGATCAGGAATTCTACCTTGACCATCGCATTCAGAACAAGGATTTTTAATGACTACACCTGCTCCTTGGCAATTCGTGCAGGTCGATGCAGCTTGCATATCTCCCAAGAAAGTATGTTGAACCATGACCACGCGACCACGACCATGGCATTCAGGGCAGGTAATCTCTTCACCATCTTCGCCAAGTCCTGTCCCATCGCATTCAGGACAAGGAGACAAGCGATCGTAGATAATCTCTTTTTTGACGCCTGCAGCAACCTCTTCGAGGGTAATACGCAGACCAACGCCCATGTCGCGACCTTCGCGCTTGATCGTAGCAGAGCGCCCTGCTCCCCCACCGAAGAAAGAGCTAAAGAGATCACCCATGCCAAAACCGCCGCCGAAAAGGTCTTCGAGATCGACATATCCAGATCCTGTGCTTGAGCCTGGAACGGTACCGAATCGATCATAATGATTGCGTTTTGCAGGATCGCTCAAAACATCGTAGGCCTCGTTGAGCTCTTTAAAGCGTTCTTCAGCATCAGGCTGCTTGTTTACGTCCGGATGAAGCGTACGTGCTTTCTTGCGGAATGCTTTTTTCACTTCATCATCGGTCGCACTCTTCTCGACGCCGAGGATTTCGTATAAATCTTGAGCCATGCAGATCGATCTCTTTCTTGGTCCTTATGAGTCTTGTAATAATGTACGTGCAGCGCGAACTGCTTTGATGACTTGTTCGTAGTTCATGCGCGTTGGCCCGATCACGGCGATCATGCCCTGCGCGCCTTCTTTGGAATAGGGTGTTGCGACAACCGAGATCTCGGAAAGCTCATCACTGTCGTTTTCGTGTCCAATCCGAACGAGTGGCAAGTCTCCTTCGGCAGTTTCGTTGAACAGGCTGAACAAGATAGTTTCGTCCTCGAGCTTTTCGATGAGCGGAGAAACACGAGTAGCATCGCTAAATTCGGGTTGGTCAAGCAGGCGCGAGATGCCAAGTGTATGGGGACGATGTGCTCGGTTGCGCGCACAGCAATCGAATATCTCTTGTTCGATGAGCAAAAAGAGCGGGTCCTGCAAAGCCTCATTCATAGATCCAAGCGCCTGCGCGGATTCACCCTTCGTTGTATGTTCAGGCATTTTCGAGAGCGGTGAGCCTGCATAAAGTTCGTTGAGAGCTCGCTCGATCGTACCAATGCGTTCGATTTCGATCTCGTCAGTCATTTCTATCGTGCGTTTGAAAATAGTGCCGTCTTCACTCACGACCATAGCAAGCAAGCGTGTTGTGGAAAGTGGCACGAGGGTAATGCGCATAATGGCGGCATTGGTGAGTGTGCTTGGCGCCACCATCGCAAGACAGTTGGTGAAGCGCGCGAGTACCTGAGAGGTCTTATCAAGCAGATCATCGAGTTCTTCAGCATCAGCGTAGAGATCTTCAAGCATAGAAGGGCTTGGTGTCTCAGGGAGATGTTCAAGTAGGTCGTTAACGAAGGCGCGATACCCAAAATCGGTCGGCACACGACCAGCTGAGGTGTGAGGCGAGGTGAGATACCCTGCGTCTTCAAGATGTGAGAGTTCGTTTCGCACCGTGGCTGAACTGATGTCAAGATGATATCGATCGATCAGCGTGCGCGAGCCGATCGGAAGCGCATGGGCGATGTACTCGTTGATGAGCATCTTGAGGACGATCTGTCTTCTGTCTGATAGCACAAGCCTCCTTTGTTACTCAAGGCATTTTAGCAGTCGAGAAACGCGAGTGCTAATTCTCCATAGAACAAAAATGTTATCGGTTGCTTATCAGCTTATGTGGTCATACAGAAAAGCAAATGCGATCGGGCGAATAGTTACTGTTCATTTCGATCAGCTAGATCAAGGATCGCTCCATAAAGCACATTTCCCCAAAGCCAGCCTTTCTGCGTAGGTTTGAAGCGCCCTTCCTCCTCGAAGATGTAATCATTGACTTCAAGCTCATGGAAGGTTGCGAGCGTGCCTGGGATCAATGCTTCGACCATCTCGACTTGACGGTGAGAAACTCCCCTGCTCATACGCATGCCGAGCATTAAATCTTCGACGAGTGCTTCACGAGTATCGAGCGTCTCTTGTATCTTTCTTTCACGCACACGCATGCGCATTTGGTCGTTCTGTTTCATTGTCACTGCAGCTGAACCGATGCCAAGGTAGGGTTTGCCTGTCCAATACGTTTCGTTGTGCTTGCATTCATAGCCGTCGAGTGCGTAGCTGGCTACTTCATAACGATGATAACCATGCTTTTCAAGTAGATACTGAGCCTCGAGCATCATCTCAGCGGCTTTGTCGGAAAGCTCCTCTTCGGTCTCAGGAAACGCCGATTCTTCCATGAGGTAACACAACGGGGTGTCTTCTTCGATCATAAGCGGGTAGATGCTGATATGTGGAACATCGAGATCGATGGCGGTTTTAAGGCAGTCCAGGAAGCTATCTAGCGTTTGTCCTGGTAGTCCACACATCAGATCGATACTAATGTTGTCAAATCTGAGCTTTGCGCATTCAATAGCTTCTTTTGCCATTTGCGCATCATGCGCCCGCCCAAGGGTCTTGAGCAGATCATCATCGAAGGATTGTACGCCAATGGAAAGACGTGTTACCCCAAGTGCAAAGAGATCCTTTACCATTGCTTCAGTCAAACTCTCTGGATTTACCTCGAGCGTGCATTCAACTTCTGGCGTTAGATGCATGGAAAGTGAAAGAGCATAGAGCAAACGACTCAATTGTTTATTGCCGATATAGGTAGGCGTGCCTCCACCGATATAGACTGTTTCGAGCGAACCAAGCAGATCTGCGCGAGAGGCCTTACGAATCTGAAGGATAAGATCGTCGATATAAGCTTCGATGCGTTCATCATCTTTATCGATTGCTTCGCTTGCAAAATCACAATAGGTACATTTGCTCTTGCAGAATGGAATATGTAAATAAAGGGCACGGTATGCTTCTTGACCTTCGAGCACGTCGCCACCAGGAAGACTCATAAGCGCTCCTCGTCTTTAGGATCTGACTGATTGGGAGGTTGTTTGGCGAGTACTGCTTCAAAGATCGTTTTGAAATCATCGAACGTGACCGCATCATTTATCGCACGGCGCGCGGTTGATGCACCATATAGGCCGCGCAAATACCACATCGCATGCTTGCGCATTTTGACGATATTGTCTTGGTAGCGATCAGAGAGCATACGTGCGTGGTCGAGCGCGATGGCGATCCGCTGCTGCGGTGTCGGTGCTGGAGAGCAAATCCCTGTTTCAAGATACGAGACGATATCGCTAAATATCCATGGATTTCCTTGTGCACCACGTCCTACCATGATCGCATCGCATTCAGTCTTCTCGATCATATCTTGGGCAGATCTTCCAGAAGAGATGTCTCCATTTCCCACTACAGGAATAGAAACAGCACGCTTCACGCGCGCAATGGTATCCCAGCAGGCCTTGCCCTGATAGAACTGTTGAGCGAAACGGCCATGTACGCTCACCGCTGAAGCGCCAGATTCTTGTGCAATGCGTGCTAATTCCGGTGCCGTCTCATGTCCCATTTCAAAACCGCGACGCATCTTCACGGTGACAGGAATATCAACGGCGCGTACCATCTCTTCGATGATACGTCCTGCAAGCAGTGGATCGCGCATGAGCGCAGAGCCATCCCCTCTTCCTGCGATCTTGCGAGCAGGACACCCCATATTGATGTCGAAGGAGAAGATGCGATCGCCCATCTCTTGCTCAAGTTGAGCTGCTTGAGCGGCCATCGTGTGGGGCTCATGGCCGAAGATCTGCACGACCACTTTGTCTTCGGAAGGAGCGAGCGCGAGCAGTTCACGGGTCTTCGCGCTGCCGAAGCTGAGCGCTTTTGCTGAGACCATTTCGGTATAGGTGAGCTGTGCGCCAAATGACAAGCATATCTCACGAAATACCTCATCACTAACACCTGCCATAGGTGCAAGGATGATGCGGTGGTTCTGGTAGAGGGCTGTGGTGCTCATGAGCCTATTCGTCGACCTTGAGGATGGCCATGAATGCCTCTTGAGGCACGTCAACACTGCCGATGCTCTTCATGCGCTTTTTACCTTGTTTTTGCTTTTCGAGCAGCTTGCGTTTGCGCGTAATATCACCACCATAACATTTGGCAAGTACGTCCTTGCGCATCGCGCGGACGGTCTGACGTGAGAGAACACGCGACCCGACAGCGGCCTGAATAGGAATTTCAAATTGCTGACGTGGGATGATCCCTTTGAGCTTTTCGACCAGAACGCGACCTCGATCGTAGGCTTTATCGTTATGGACGATAAACGAAAGTGCATCGATCGGCTTTCCTGCAAGAAGGATATCGAGCTTTACAAGCTTCGAGGTTTTGTAATCATCGAAGTCGTAATCGAGCGAAGCATATCCTTTTGTTCTGCTCTTGAGCTGGTCGAAATAATCCATGATCAATTCTGAGAGTGGTATCTCCCAGAGCATCTCGACCGTGGTGGTCGAGAGGTAGTTCATCGTAATGAAATTACCACGTCGTGCAACGGTCAGATCCATGACAGCACCTACGTAATCGGGTGGAATGAGTATCTTTGCCTTCAGATATGGCTCTTCGATATGGTCGATCTCAGAAGCATCAGGCATATCTTGTGGCGAATGGAGCGAGATCACCTCGCCATTGCTCTTGTATACGTGGTATTCCACTGAAGGTGCTGTTGCGAGTAGATCGAGCCCAAATTCACGTTCGAGACGCTCTTTGATCACTTCCATATGAAGCAACCCAAGAAATCCTACGCGGAACCCAAAACCGAGCGCATGCGATGTTTCGGCCTCATAGATGAGTGCGGGGTCATTTAAAGATAACTTCTCGAGGGCATCTTTCAGTGGCTCATATTGATCGCCATCGATCGGGAATAAACCGGTGAACACCATTGGCTTTACATCGCGATATCCAGGGAGCGGTTCTTCACAGCCCCCCTGCGCATCAGTGATCGTGTCGCCGACCTTTACTTGTGCAGGGTCTTTGAGTCCGGTCACCAGATAGCCAACCTCTCCGACCCCAAGTGATTCAACAGGAATCTCGGCGGGTTTGCGAACTCCTGCTTCTTCAACGAGCGTGATAGCGTTTGTTGCCATCATGCGGATCTCTTGGCCTTTTTTGAGCGATCCATCAACGATACGAACAAGAGCAACAACGCCACGATAAGCATCGAAATACGAATCAAAGATGAGTGCACGCAGGGGCGCTTCGCTCTCGCCAACAGGTGCAGGAATGTTATAGACGATCGATTCGAGTAGATCAGGTATGCCTGCGCCGGTCTTGCCACTTGCAAGAATCGCATCATCGGCCGGGATCGCAAGTACATCCTCGATCTCCGCCCTCACTCGCTCGGGATCGGCAGCGGGAAGATCAATCTTGTTAATGAGGGGGATGATCTCAAGGTTCGCATTCATTGCCATCATGGCATTTGCGACGGTCTGAGCTTCAACGCCTTGAGTTGCATCTACCACGAGCACAGCACCTTCGCATGCGGCAAGCGAGCGTGATACTTCATAGGTAAAGTCAACATGACCCGGGGTATCAATAAGGTTGAAGTGGTAGAGCTCACCGTCTTCTGCGCGGTAGTCGACGCGTACTGCCTGGCTTTTGATTGTAATACCGCGTTCTCGTTCAATTTCCATAGAATCGAGCAGTTGTTCTTTCATATCGCGTGATGAGACCGTGTCGGTGAGTTCAAGGATGCGATCCGAAAGCGTCGATTTGCCATGGTCGATATGGGCGATGATCGAGAAGTTACGGATATATTTTGGGTCGATTGACATGTACTCTCTCGTTCTTCTGTGCTGCTAGTGCGCACGATATTATCAAACGAACGTGCGATTCTTGTGTCAGAAAAGGCAAGATACGATTCTAACCCATCCGACCATCGGTATGCAGCCTTGGCAAATAATTTATCGACCAGCACTACACCTGCGATGGAAGTTATGTTACGATTCTAAGGCTTTCGTCTACAACTTGAAAATTCAATGGAGGATAAAACGTGGCGAACATCAAAAGTCAAAAGAAGCGAATCATTACGAATGAAAAGGCACGTCTGCGCAATCGTGCAGTCCGTTCTGAACTCAAGACCGCTACTCGTGCAGTTCATGAAGCCGTAGAGGCGAAGAATGGTGCAGAAGCTTATGCTGCTGCTCTCAATGCATGCCGCCTGCTCGATCGTGCTGTTACCAAGGGTGTCATCCATAAGAACCAGGCTGCAAATCGTAAGTCCGGTATCATGAAGCTCGCTAATACGGTCGTCACGCCTGAAGATATTGCTGCTTATAAGCCTAAGGAGAAGAAAGCTCCTGCAAAGACAGGGTCGAAGAAGGCTGCTGCAAAAGCTGCTCGTAAAGAAGAGATGGCTGCAGCATCCAAGGAAAAGGATAAGCGCCGCAAGAAGACTCAAAAAGAGCAGGCTGCTGCTGCAAAGAAAAAAGCAGAAGCTGAAGCTGCTGCAGCTGCAGAAGAAGAG
>OGPK01000622.1_pt1 | contig 34920 bp, 26 predicted proteins | sample 1552921 | NCBI WGS metagenome assembly OGPK01 (sample SAMEA2580264, study PRJEB22360) | human gut metagenome | biome: human gut; feature: human-associated habitat; material: faeces | place: Denmark | collected 2008/2010 | reverse complement strand
GGCGCTTTTTTTGACGAATTAATAAGAATAAATATTTTTATGAATATAGTTAAAAAATCTTTCTTTTTTGAATTTAATAAAATAAAAGATAAAGACAAAACTTTTAGAGAGAAATTAAATTTAATAAATAAATTAATTGAAAATGTTTACAAAGATTCTTTCAGATTATATCCTTATGATGCTTTTGTAAATAAATATAGAAAATATTTTTAATAAAACATTTTTGGATTTTTAAAATCTTCTTTCAAAGTTCTTATAACTTCCTCGTCATCTTCTTCCGATATTTTTAATTCGTCTTCAAGAGTTTTTAATTGAGAGTCAATTTCTTTGTCTATATTGAATTTATCGTCTTTAAGAAGAGCGTTCTTTGTTTCTTCTTCATTTTTTTCATCGTCTCTATTTGTAATAAAGTTCATGAGCAATGTGTTAAAAATGGTGAAATTATTATTTAATCTGTTTGTCATATTATAAAATCTATCCTTATTTTCAATAATTTGAGTCGAAATCGAATTTAATGAAGTAAGCGAATCATTAACCTCGTTTACCTCCATACTATTCGCTTCTACTATATTTACAACCTCTTTATTTATTTTATCTAATAAAGTAATTTGACTATCTACCGCATCTCCGCTATTAATCTGTTCTTTTACGCTATCTTTAACTCCCGAAGTTGTAGCGTTCAATTTTGTAATAGTTTCAAGTATATCTTTACCGCCTATTTCAAGCTCGCTATTTGCCGTATTTATTTCGGAAACTATTCTCGATGCGCTTTCCGATATGCTAACTATATTGCTTAAAGATTGTCCGCTATTATTTGCAAGCTCAACGCTCTCTTCAATTCTTCTCGTAATTTCTTTAATGATTGTAGTTATAGATTTTGTATTTTCCGCAGTATGTTCGGCTAAAGACCTTATTTCATCAGCGATAACGGAGAATCCTCTTCCCATCTCGCCCGCATGCGAAGCCTCTATAGAAGCGTTCATAGCCAAAAGGTTAGTTTGTTCTGCAATATTTTGAATAATGTTTATAATATTTTTTATTTGCTCGCTGCTCGCTTCAACATTTCTAATTGATTCTATAACCTCTTCTACTATATCGGCTCCATCTCCCGCTTCAACCAAAAGCTTTTTAAATAAAGCGTCAGCATTGCTCGTGCTTTTTGCAATACTCGTAATATTTGAAATCATCTCTTCAACGGATGCTGAAGTTTGCTCAACAGAAGAGGATTGCATTTCTATATTATTGTTAATTCTATAAACGGTTTGCAATAATTCATCAACCGCAACGGATGCGGAAGAAAACGCCGTTCTCTGTTGTTCGGTTGAACTTGTAATATTTTTTATAGAAGCTATTATAGATTGAATATTTTCTACGCTCTTTTTAATGCTTTCCGTTTGAATATTTACGCTGTTAGAATTTTCAGTCATAATTTTTTCGACATTATTTATATCGTTAATCAAATTTTCGCTTTTTAATTTCAAATTATCTATAATTAATTCCAAATCGTTAATAAATAAATTAAAATTATAAACCAAAAGTCCAATTTCATCATTATTCTTGCACATTATTCTTTTTCTTAAATCTCTATTTTGTTCTCTAAGCTCTACCGTAGAAGCGTTAGTAGTTTTTATCGGAGTAAAAGTAAGACGCAAAATAAGAATATAAACAGAAGTCAATATAGAATAGCCTATAAAAAATACTATTATAAATAGAGTTATAGTTTTTTCTATATTTGAATATTTTATTATAGAATTTATATCTTTATAGAATACGATTACAGAATCCAAATCTTTCATATAAAACATAATAGCTACGGTTTTTTCGTTATTCATATCAAATGTTGGAGTTATAAAAGAAGGTTTATCATTTAATTGATTTTCAAATTCCATTATATATTTAGAAAAATCCTCGCTTGAGCCTAAAATATTTAATACATTTTGATTCAAAAATCTTCTATCTTTCGCGTAAACTATATTTTTATTATTTAATTTATAATTAATATAATTCCAAGAAGAGAGAGAAGGATTACTTTCTATATATTTAAAATATTCCATTATATCCGCATTCGCTATTATATGTCCAAGCTGTCTATTATTTAATTCCAAAGGATAATAAGAAGATACCGAAATATCGCCTTCGTTATTATAAGAAATTATAGAATAAAAATCATTGCTTTTCATAAGAGTAGTTGAAGGAAAATTATAACTTGTCGCCGTTAAATATACATTATTCGTATTTCTTAATATCGACAACGAAGCGGGAGAATTGTTTGTTAAAAATTCTCTGTTTATATTTATAGAAACAGATTTATAATTATTGCTTAAATTATAATCTAAATATTGAATTCTATTATTTATATAAGTTCTTAAAGAGTTTATATCTAATTGATTTTGATTTAAATTATTTTTTACTATTCTATCATAAACTTTCAAATCTAAAAATGCGTTTTTGTAAGTTTGATTTATATGACTATTTACGCCTATAATTTCGCTTAAAGTTTCATCGCTATTTAAGTTTAAAAATGCCTCTTCTCTTATTCTTACATAATTTAAAATTAAAACAAAAACAACGCTTGAAAAGAAAAAGAAAATCGTATAAAGAACTTTAAATGTCAACGAAAGATAAAAAACGGTAACGCTCTCTTCCAAATCGCTTTTATGCGAAATTATTCTAAATACCAAAGCGTATAAAGAATTAATAGCGCCGCTTGAAAGCAAGCAGGCAAAAACCGCAGCTAAAGAAGTGTATATATAAATATTCGGATTTAGAAAAGCGAATATTGTTATTTCTATTATACTTCCCGATACTGCAGAAGTTGAAAATATTTTAGTTACTTTATCGGCAAGTTTTATTTTTTCCCCTTTTGCCCATTTATTACAGTATCTTAAGAATAATATAAAAGCTATTATTGCAAAAATTATTTTGACTCCGTAAAAAGGAAATGCATGTTTATCGTATAATGAAAGCCATAAAAACAAATACCATAATATCAAGTCTAATAATATATATATGCCTATAATCTGAATCTTCAAAGAAAGAATCAGTTTTTTCTTGGATTTATTTAAAGCCATAGTATCCTCGTAATCAGAATTATTTATATGCTATTATATATTATCGTAAATTTTTTATCAAAATATTAATAAGGAATTTTATATTATTTTTTATTATTTATTAACGAAATTTTTAAACTCTTCCAACTTCGTTTACGACTCTTCCTATTAAAGTATCATGAGTCGCTATCGATTTTGAGTTTAATTCATAAGCTCTTTGAACTTCTATCATTCTAACCATTTCGTTAATCGGATTTACATTGCTCATTTCTAAAAATCTTGATAAAACTTTCGGACGGTCAATTCCTTTTTGCGCTATATACGCGGGTCCGCTAATTTGAGTATCAACCCAAAAAGATTCGCCTTCTTTTTTTAAATATCTTTCGTTTTCAAATCGAACTATTTTTAAAGTGTCTAAAATTTCTTCGTCTTTCCATTCGTTTTGAGTCATTTGAACGAAATCATCATTATTTTGATATCTTTTATTAACGCTTACTCTTCCCTCTTCGTCTATAACATAATTATTAGTTTTTATTTGTATATAGCCGTTTTCTCCCATTACTTTATAGCCATGTTTTGTAACCAAATAATTATCTTTATCGATAAGAAAGCTTCCGTTTCTTGTATATCTTTCGCCATGCGGAGTTTCTATTGCAAAAAAACCTTTATCGCTTAAAGCAATATCGAGTTGATTTCCCGTTTCTCTTAAAGAGCCTTGTTCCCATTCCGTAAAAACTTCATTAACTTCAACGCCCGTTCCCATTCTTCCAACATAAGGTCTTATATCTGTAGAACCCAAAGGAAATATTACAACTCCATCGTCTTCCGTTCTTGCAGCCATCATTTCAGGAAAAGCCTTAAAAGTCGCCGTATCTCTTTTAAATCCTGGCTTATCTACATTAGCCAAATTATTTGCGACAACATCCAATCTCTCTTGTTGCGCTATCATTCCGCTTGCTCCCGTGTAAACTCCTCGAACCATAATTTTCTCTCCTTAATTAAAATAAAATTATAAAATATCGTCTTTTTCTTTTTTTGTATTTATATTAATATTATTTAATTTATTTTCTAAATTCTCATATCCTCTTTCAATATGATATATTCTATGAAGATTAGTAATTCCTTCGGCTATAGCTCCCGCCGCAACCAAAGCCGCTCCCGCTCTCAAATCGCTTGCTTGAATATCCGCTCCCGATAATTTTTTTCCGCCATTAATAATTATACTCGCTTCTCTCTCTTCTATATCCGCTCCCATACGAATTAACTCGGGAACATTGCTAAATCTGTCGGGATAAATTGTTTCTTTTATATCGCTTTTTCCATTAATAGCGCATGCTAAAGTCGTAAAAATTGCCTGTAAATCTGTAGGAAATCCAGGATAAGGCATAGTTTCTATAACAAAAGGTTTTAATTCTCTATTTATAGCGTCAATTTCAATAGTATCGTCCGTAGTTTTAATATCGCAACCTATAGAAGTTAATAAATCTAATACGCAAGTTAAATGTTTATGATTAGTTTTTTCTAATTTTAATTTTCCTCTTCCCGCAGCCGCTATTGCTAAAAAAGTTCCCGCTTCTATTCTGTCGGGTATAACTTCAAATTCAGTTCCATGCAATTTATCGACTCCATCTATAGTTAAAGTTGAAGTTCCTATTCCTTCAATTTTAGCTCCCATAGATAAAAGAAGTTCAGCCAAATTTACGCATTCAGGTTCTCTTGCTGCATCATTTATTATAGTTCTGCCTTTTGCTAAAGTTGCAGCCATCATAACATTATCTGTCCCAAGCACTGTTGGTCCATTTTTCCCCGATAAAGTTATTTCGTTTCCTTTAAGTCTATCTTTTACCGAAGCGTTTATATAACCGCCCGATAAATTTATTTCAGCTCCCAACATTTCCATGCCTTTCAAATGCAAGTCTATCGGTCTTGGTCCAAAAGCGCAACCTCCAGGATAAGAAACTCGGCAATGTTTTCTTTTTGCAAGAAGCGGTCCCAAAACTATTATTGAGCCTCTCATTTTTTTTACTAATTTATAAGGCGCTTCATCGCTTTTACCATTTTGAGATATTATAATCGTAGTGTTATTTTTAAAATCGACTTTTTTACCTAAAGGCTCTAATATATTTATAAGAACATGAACATCTACTAAATCGGGAACATTATGCAAAGTTATAGGCTCGTCCGTTAAAATAGACGCAACCAAAAGAGGAAGCGAAGCGTTTTTTGAGCCTGAAATTTTAACCGTCCCCGATATATTTTTTGAACCTTCTATAACATACTTAAACATATTTTACATTAATACCGCCTGTTTATTTATATTCGGTATATTGAAAAAATGCTTAATTAATTTAATTTTTCGATTTTATTTATCGTTAAAATGTATTAAATGTAGTATAATTGTATTTATATTTAATTTACAATGCTTAATTTATGTAAATTTTATTTATAAACTCTTTACAAAATAATTACAATATGTTATAATTATAATATAAATAAAACTTCATTAAAATTTTAAGGAGGCAAAAAATGAAGAAAATTTATGCTATAATATTAACTTTTATAATCGCTATTAATTTATACTGTTTCGATTTAATAGAGGATACTTTTGATTTTATATTTGACGATTTGGCTCAATTAATCGGAATAGCCGTAATAATAGCGGCGGTAATATTTTTTGTTAGAAAATATTTGAATAAAAATAAAAATTCTAATAAAGGCAATTAATATTTTTTTAAGGAAGATTAATTTGAAAAAGATAATTTTAAATAGTTTAATTTTTTTATTTATAGTTTCTATAAAACTATATTGTTTTGACGATATTCTTGAAGATATATTTGACGACTTTGAAGATTTATTTAAAATTGTCGGAATAATAGCTATGATTATAGCCGTTATGTATTTTGTAAAAAAATTTATAAGAGACGACAATAATTTAAATAACAAAAACGAAAATAGAGAATATAAAATACACTATGATAAAAAAGAAAATAAAGAATTCAAAATAATAGAATATAACAAAAAAGATATTAATATTAAAAAAGATGAGTATGACGATTAATTTTATTTTTCTTTTTTAAGGAGGTTTTATGAAAAATAATGTTATAACAAATTCAAAAAAGTCTAAAAAGTTTTTATTGATTTTTGGAATAGTAGCCGTAATAGGATTATTATTTTTAGTCTTAATCTATTTTAGCGGAAGTTTACCAACAAATTATATTTTGTATAAAATAGTTGACGACTTTGACGATATTGTAGAAACTTTATTTGAATTGGCATTAACTGTCGCGGTTATAGTTTTTTTAATCGTATTTTTCAAAAAGATATGGCATAAACTATAATTTATTTTAAATTAAATTTTAAAACGAAAGATTAGCTTTTATTATTTATTTTTAAATTTATTAAAAGTTATTCTTTCGTTTAATTTTTTAAATTATTAAATTATTCGGTTTTTTGAAAGGCTATTCTCTCTCCGCCGTTTCTTTTTATTTTTATTATTCCGCATTTTATATAACCTTCTTTTTGAAGTAATTTTTGCATCGGAATATTATCTTTTCCCGTGTCTATTCTTATATTTTTAAATTTATCAAAACAGAATCTCATACAAAATCCGCCGACTCCTTTTTGATTGCTCATTACGGCTATTCTATGAATAACGGCGTATTCTCTATCGTTAAGCCAATTTCCTTCGTAGATTTTGTTATAATCTTCTTCAATTCCGACATAAAAACAAAAATAACCGATTATATTATTTTCATTGTCTAAACAAACATAGCCGATTGAATTTTTAATATCTTCTTCTATAAGACTTGTTGGCGGATAATTATCTCCCCATTGATTAGGATTATTATTTTCTTTCATATAATTTCTTGCATGCTCAAATATTTTTACAATACTGTCTAAATTATTTAATTCTGCTTTTCTTATTATCATAAAAGATAAAATCCTTACATACCAAAAATATACAAAGTATAAAAGATAAAGCTATAATCATAAATCTAACTCCTTATTAATGCTTCTATTAATAAGATAAGAAATTATTTTATATAGTCAAGCATTTTTCAATAAAAATAAAATAATTGCTATTTTATATTTTACTGAAAGCTGGCTGACGCTTCAAATTCCTTTATAAAATTCTTTATTCCCAATGCTGTTGCTTTTACCATTTTAATTCTAGTTTCTTTTGTATTCATAAATTTAGCGTCTTCTTCGTTTGTTATAAATCCAATCTCTATCAAAGTAGAAGGCATCAAAGAACCTTTTAAAACATAAAATAAAGCGTTTTGAACGGGTTTATTTCTTTTTGAAATTCCGCTTACTTTATAAACTTCGTCAACTATCGATTGAGCTAATAATCTGCTTTCTTTTTGATATTGTTCTACAAGCATATAATTATGAGTTAATTGAGAAGAATTTTCTTCATATTTTGAAGCGTCTATTTTATCAAATTTAACCAATGCGCTATTTTCAAGCATAGAAACCGCTCTCGCATATTCGCTCGACTCTTGAGCCGTTATAAAATATGCTTCAAAACCTTTTGCGCTTGGACTTAAAGAAGCGTTTGCATGAACGCTTATAAATAATGCGTTTTCAGGTTTATCCGTTTCTATTTTAGCAGCCGTGTTGGCTATTTTATATCTTTCTTGCAAAGTCGGATAAGTATCTTTATCTCTCGTAAGGACAATATCTACATTTGGAAGTATTTTTTTTAATTCTTCTTTCAATTCTAACGAAAACGATAAAACAATATCTTTTTCTTTAATTTTATTTATTCCAATAGAGCCAGGGTCTTTTCCGCCATGTCCCGCGTCTATTATTATTGCCGTAATCGTTTTTTGATTAAATTTATTCGCTACGGGATTAAAAGTTTTTTTCAAATCTTCGGGTTTTATTTTTAAATTATTTAATTTTACCGTTTCGGATTTTGCAATATTAATTAAACCAAATACTAAAATTAGAATAAAAGCTATTCTTCTTTTGAATCTTCCGATATTTCCTCTGAATATCCGCAATCTTCCTTGATACAAACTTTAAATAATCCTTTATTTTTTATTTGCCTTTCAACCATAAGTCCGTTACATTTTGGACAAGGAGTTTGAATAGGCTTATCCCAACTTACAAAATCGCATTTAGGATAATTGGAACAACCGTAGAATTCTCTTCCTCTTTTAGAACGCTTTAAAGTTATATCTCCTTTACATTTAGGACATACGCCAAAAGAAATTCCCTTTGCATTTTTGCATTCAGGGAAGCCCGAACATGCTATAAAATATCCGTATCTTCCAAGCCTTTTAATCATTTTCCTGCCGCATTTTTCGCATACAAAATCGGTTTCCTCGTTGAAAAAATCCTTCATATTATGAATATTTTCCGTAGCCGTTTTTAAAGTGTCCAAAAAATGAGGATAGAATTCTTTTAATATATTATTCCATTCTATATTATCGTCTTCTATTTTATCAAGTTTACTCTCCATATTTGCCGTAAAGTTAATATTTATAAGTTCTGAAAAATTTTCGCTTATAAGTTCATTAACCAATTTACCCAACTCTGTCGGCACTAACTGTTTTCCCTTTCTTTGAATATAATGTCTTGAGATTATAGTTCTTATAGTAGGCGCATAAGTAGAAGGTCTGCCTATTCCCGATTCTTCAAGCGTTTTTACCAAAGAAGCGTCATTATATCTCGGCGGCGGAGTCGTAAAATGCTGTTCGGGATTATTGTCTACAAATTCGCAAATTTCATTTTCTGAAAGATTAGGCATTTTTAAAACTTTTTCCTTATCTCCTTTATCTATAGTAAGAACTTTTAAATAACCGTCAAATTCTATTTTTGAAGAAGAAACTGAAAATTCGCAATCTCCCGCGACAATAATAGCTCTCGTATTTTTCATTTTAGCGGGAAGCATTTGAGAAGAAACGAATCTTTCCCATATAAGTTTATATAATTTATATTGTTCGCTTTTTAAATATTCTTTCACATAATCGGGCGTTAAAAATACATTTGTAGGTCTTATAGCTTCATGCGCATCTTGAGCGTTCTTTTTTACCGAATAACTTGGCGCTTCTATAGGCAAATAATTTTCTCCGTATTCTTTTTTTATAAACTCTCTCGCTTGCTCTTGAGCTACTGGCGATATTCTAACGCTATCGGTTCTCATATAAGTTATAAGTCCCGTAGATTCTCCCGCTATAGAAACGCCTTCGTATAAAGTTTGGGCGATTTGCATCGTCTTTGAAGAATTATAACCTAAAGAAGTGCTTGCAGCTTGTTGCAATTTGCTTGTCGTGTAAGGAGCGATTGGATTTCTTAATCTATCTTTAATCTCTATTGAAGAAACTTTATAAGTTTTATCTTTTAAATGTTCCATTATTTCATCGACATCTTCTTTAGTTTTTAATTCTGGTTTTGAGCCTTTATATTTTTGAAGTTCCGCTAAAAATTCTTTATTTTTATGTTTTAAGAATACTCCGAAAGTCCAATATTCTACGGGAATAAAAGATTCTATTTCTCCTTCTCTATTGCATATTATAAGCAAAGCTACATTTTGAACTCTTCCCGCAGACAATCCTCTTTTTATTTTCTCCCATAATAGAGGACTTAAATTATATCCGATTAATCTGTCTAAAACTCTTCTAGCTTTTTGAGCGTTTACTTTTGCAATATCAATATCTCTTGGTTTTTCAATCGCTTCGTTTAAGGCGTCTTTCGTTATTTCATGAAAAACTATTCTCTTTATAGGAATATTTGAGTTTGCCAATTTGATTCTGTTTCCTATATGCCAAGCTATACTCTCTCCCTCTCTATCATCGTCCGCAGCGAGTAAAACCTCTTCGGATTTTTTAGCTTCTCTTTTAAGTTCGTTTAATATTTTAGCTCTTCCTCTTATCGTAATATATTCGGGTTCAAATCCGTTGTCTAAATCGATACCGAGTCTACTTTTAGGCAAATCTATTAAATGTCCCATAGAAGATTTAACTATATAATCCGCTCCTAAATATCTATTAATAGTTTTTGCCTTTGCGGGAGATTCCACAATTACAAGTTTCTTTTTTTTAGAAATAGCGTTTGATTTTTTTTCTTTTATTTTTTCTTTAGTTTCCATAATTTTTTATCCTATTTCAATTTTTTATTTTATAATATTTTCCAGCCGTTTGTTTTATAAAACCGTTTATTTCAAGCTGCATTAAAATAGAAGTTACGGCTTGAGTTTTCATTCCCGTTTCTTCTATAATATCGTCAATATGGACTTTACCGACTTTATTTATTATATCGTAAAGTTTAGTTTCTTCGCCCGTTAAATTCGGTTTTTTATTTTCAGTTTTTTTATTCGTTTTATTATCTTTAATTTTTTGAGTTTTTACAACTTTATTTTTATTAATTTCTTTATATTCTTTTCTTTGTATATTTCCGCCTTCAAAATATTTTAATTTCATTTTCAAATAATCGTCATCGTTTGAAAATATAGAATCAAAATCTTCAAGTATATCTGTTATATCGTTAAGAATTTTAGCGCCTTCTTTATACAATTTATGATTTCCAAAATATTCTTTTAATTTTTCATCGTAAGGAGCTATATAAACTTCTCTGCCTTGATTTAAAGCAAAATCTACCGTTATTAAAGCGCCCGATTTGCTTGGAGCTTCAACCATTATTGTAGCGTAAGATAAACCCGATATTATTCTATTTCTTCTTGGAAAATTCATTCTATCTGGTTTTCTTTCAACTTCAAATTCGCTTAAAACAATCCCGATTTCAATTAATTTATTATAAACTCTTAAATTTTCCGAAGGATAAACTATATCGATTCCATTTCCTAAAACCGCAGCCGTATTTACAAGCGAAGATATTGCGCCCAAATGAGCCTCCGTATCTATTCCTTTAGCCATGCCCGAAACTACGGTAATATTTAACGCCGATAATTTTGAGGCAATATCGAATGCATATTTTTTACTTTCATTAGTCGGCGTTCTCGTTCCGACTATCGACACGCAATTTCTTCTTAACTTTTTTAAATCGCCTTTATAATAAAGTATGTAAGGCGGATTATCAATCTGTTTTAGGTTAAAAGGATATTCTTTATCGAATAAACTTAAAATTTTTATTTCATGCTCTTCGGATTTTTTTATTATATTTTGAGCTTTATCTAAAATTTCATTTTTACTAAAATCGTCAAGTTTAAATTTAAACTTTTTTTCTATCAATTCTTTTAAGTTATTTTCTTTTTCTTCAAAAATATTTTCAACCGATTCATAATGTTTTATAAGTTCGTATATTCTTTTATCGCCGATTTTTTCAATTTGATTAAGGGCTATCAAATATGTTTTTATATCGTTATTTTTACTCATTTTTATTTTCTAATTATTATTTAATTATTATTTAAAATTTGATTAATATTATTTAAAGCCTTCTGTTTTATAGCTGAAGAATCGCTCAAATTAATTATTCTTCTATAAACTTCAACCGCTCTATCTCTATTTCCAACGCTATATTGCAATCTTGCAAGCAAAAAAAGATAATCTATATTATCGGGCGAAAGAGAAATAGCTTTATTTATAAGCTCAAGCGCTTCTTCATAATAATTTTGTTTAATTCCTTTAAGCGAAGATAAAGCGGCGTAATAATTAGGATTATTAGCGTCTTTACTAATTGCAAAATTTATATTATTTTCCGCTCTCTTTATAAAATCATTTTTCTTCTCTTCCGTATCTGCGCTTTCCGCCAAATAAGAATAAGAGATTCCAAGTCCATATCTTAAATAAGGACTGTTAGGTAAAACTTTTAACGCTTCTGAAAAATATTTTGCAGAATATCCGTATTGAGATTTAGCCAAACTTCTCTCTCCCAAAGTTCTATAAACTGCGGCGAGTCTATCTTGAGCGTAAATTTTTTGATTTATTATATCGTTATAAGTTCCCGTTATTTCAAGAAGAGCTTCGTCATCGTCTTTATTTTTTCCTTTTTCGTATAACGAATAGGCTTTATTCAAATTATATCTATTTTTGAAAACTTGATTGCATGATATAAAAGATATCAATAATATTATAATTGCCGTAATTTTTAAAATTTCTTTCATTTATCTATCCTTAATTTCTTAATTCGCTGATACAAATAATTTATCCACAAAGGCACAAGAACTCCCACAATGCTATAGAAAAAAGTAAAGAAAATTATTATATAATAGTTTTGTAAAGTTCGTATTTGTACAGTTTCTTTGTCGAGTTCATATTAATGGTTTAATGTTGTTGAAAAATTTATTCCTTAATACAATACAATCATCCATTCTAATTTTATATTATTTAAATTTTTTGAAAGAACCAAATTGGCATTTTATATAAATTGGTTTTATTTAACAGGATTTCAAATAAAAAGTATAGATAGAAAATATAAAAATGAAGAAATCTTTATTATTTTTTATAGTTTTATTAATGATTTCAATATTGATATTTTCATATAAAAAATAAATTTATTATCGCCGACTTTTATACCTCCAGAAACTCAATTTAAAGTTTATACAAATATATTGCCTTCCCGATTAGATATTAATCCGTAACCTCAAAAGAAAGATGGTAAAGTATTCGGTTGTTATAGAAAGAATTTCAAATATAAAAACGAATGGTATATTTTAGCAAATTATAAATATCTTATAAATTATTAAAGCTAAATATATTTTTATTATTGTTTAGTATAAGTATTTACCCTCAATGAATTCCAAAGATAGAAGAGTGATTTTATAGGCTGAAAAATGCGAACAAGAATTTGAAGAATACTATAATTTTTATTCAAATTATATGAATGATTTTTTAATTGATTTAACAAATAAATAATTTTAATAATTAAATCAATCCATATTTTATTATAACATTTATAATTTCAATTCAATATATTATTTTACGCTACAAAAAATTTAATTTTATTATATAATGATTTTAATAATAAACAAAAATAAATAAAAAAGAAAATTATAAAATGAATAAAATTAATATAGCTTTGCCGAAAGGCAGATTATTAAAAAAAGTCTACGATTTATTTAAAAAGATAGGATACGAAAATAAAGAATTGTTAGAAGACAATAGAAAACTTGTTTTTGAAAATAAAGGAATAAGATATTTAATTGTCAAACCTTCCGATGTCGGAATTTATGTAGAAAAAGGAGTCGCAGATATTGGAATTGTCGGAAAAGATATTTTGCTTGAAAACTCTCATGATATTTACGAATTATTAGATTTGAAGTTTGGAAAATGCAAAATATGTATGGCTTCAATTAAAGATTATAAAGAAGATATTGAGAGAAGATTGAGAGTCTCCACAAAATATATAAATGTATCGAAAAAATATTTTGATTCTATAAATAGAGATGTCGAAATAATAAAATTAAACGGTTCGGTAGAATTAGCGCCGATACTTAATTTATCCGATGTTATTATAGATATTGTGGAAACGGGAAGCACTTTAAAAGAAAATAATTTAATTGTGATTAAAGATATAGTAGATTATATAAGCTCAAGATTGATTGTAAATAAAGTGAGTTTTAAGTTTAAAAATAATTTAATAACAGAAATAGTTAAAAATATTGAGGAAGTATTATGATTAAAATTATAAATTATAAAAATGGAGATTCTTTAAAACCGATTTTAGCAAGAAGTCAATTTAGTTATGATAATATTAATAAAAAAGTTAAAGCGATAATCGAAGATGTGAAAAAAAATGGCGATAAGGCTTTGATTAAATATAATAAAGAATTCGATAAAGCCGACACAAAAATTTTGGAAGTTTCTAAAAAAGAAATTGACGGCGCTTATAATAGAATAGATAATAAATTTAAAAAAACTTTGCATTTAGCTTATAAGAATATTGAAAAATTCCATAAAAAACAAATTAGAAACGGATTCATAACTAACGAAGAAAACGGAATCGTTATGGGACAAATAATAAATCCGATTGAAAAAGTCGGCGTTTATATTCCTGGCGGAACTGCAATTTATCCTTCAACGGTTTTAATGAATGTTATTCCCGCGAAAGTCGCTAAAGTGCCTGAAATTATTCTTGTCTCGCCTCCAAATAAAAATGGGAAAATAAGCGATATTATTTTGGCTGCGGCTAAAATATCGGGAGTCGATAGAGTTTTTAAAATTGGCGGAGCGCAGGCAATTGCGGCTTTAAGTTATGGAACTGAAAGCGTCCCTAAAGTTTACAAAATAGTCGGACCTGGAAATATTTATGTCGCAACGGCAAAGAGACTCGTTTATGGCAAAATTTCTATAGATATGTTTGCAGGACCAAGCGAAATTTTAATTATAGCGGATGAAAATGCAAATCCGATTCATATTGCCGCAGATATGCTCGCTCAAGCCGAACATGATAAATTAGCCTCAAGCGTTTTAATTACGACAAGCGAAAATATCGCAAGTAAAGTAAAAGAAGAATTATATAAACAATTAAAAAATTTAAGCAGAAAAGAAATAGCGGAAGAATCGATAAAAAATAACGGAAAAATAATTATAACGAAAACTATCGAAGAGGCGATTTTTATAAGCAATGAATTAGCTCCCGAACATTTGGAAATAAATATAAAAGAACCTTTTTCAATTTTATCAAAAATAAAAAATGCAGGCTCTATATTTTTAGGAGCGAACACTCCCGAAGCTTTGGGCGATTATTTATCTGGAACAAATCATGTTTTGCCTACAAGCGGAACTGCAAAATTTTCTTCTCCTCTTTCGGTTGATGATTTTATTAAAAAATCTTATATAACTTATTATACTAAAGAAGCTTTGAAAAAAGTTAAAGATAATGTAATTAATTTTGCAGAAAATGAAAAATTGGAAGCGCATGCGAATTCTATAAAATTGAGATTTGAAAAATAAAGTAAATAAATAAGATTATATTTTTTATTTATAATTTTGACAAATAAAATTATTCTGTTATAATATTTTTTTAATGCTATTTTTAAGGACTTAATATGCAAACAAAAGAAAATATAAAATTTAGAGAAGATATAATTAAAAAGCAATTTAAAGAAGCGCTTGGTTATGAACTTAATTTAGAAAATCCTAAAACTTATAACGAAAAACTTCAATGGTTAAAACTATATTATCATAATCCTTTAATGACAAAATGTGCAGACAAATATTTAGCGAGAGAATATATTAAAGAAAAAATAGGCGAAGAATATTTAATTCCTTTAATTGGCGTTTGGGATAAAGTCGAAGATATAGATTTTAATTCTTTGCCAAAACAATTTGTATTAAAAGTGAATTGGGGAAGCGGGCAAAATATAATAGTAAAAGACAAATCGAAATTAAATATAGAGGAAACTAAAAATAAATTAAACGGTTGGTTAAAACCTTTTTCAAATCATTATTATTACAGTTATGAATAGACATAGAACCTAAAATAATATGCGAAAAATATATTGAACAAATGGACGGAAGTCTATATGATTATAGAGTATTTTGTTTTAATGGAAAACCTAATTTTATATTAGTCGATATGGACGCTTCAACTTTTAACGAAGATGGAAAATATTTAAGAAGCATATATACTACCGAATGGGAAAAATTAAAAAATGTTACAATATATCATAAATATTATAATGGAAATATTGATAAGCCTATATTTTTAGAAGAGGTTTTAAAAATCTCAAATAAACTATCAAGTAATTTTATACATTTAAGAGTTGATTTCTATATTATTGACAATAAGCCTTTCGTTGGAGAGTTAACCTTTACTCATCAAAATGGAATTGGAGAATTTATGCCGCAAGAATATGATTATAAATTTGGCGAGTTATTGTAATTACCAAAAGAAAAAAGAATAGAATATAATTTTTCAGATAGAGAAACATTTATAAAACAATCTTGCATTCTTGAGCCTGTTTCTTTCGAGTATAAAAGATTAGAAAGAGAATTATCGCTTAAAAATAAAGAAACGATTTCAAATAATGATTATCAAAAATTGAGATTAAATTGTAATTGGTGGACGCTTTTTGGAATATCGAATAATAACGAGTATTTGAGATTAACTTTATTTGGAATTAGAATTTCAATTAAAATGAATAAAGAAAAAGTTGATAATTTGGCTTGGTTTATTCCCGTTAAAAAGGGCGAGAGAATTTCAGAAATAAATTCTTTGATAACTTTATAGGGGGGGGGATAATGGCTTTAAATTTTTATATCCTCTCAATTTTAGATTGGATTTAAATTATTGATCATAATATCTGTGGCAATAGGTTATTTTTATCATGCAGTTTTAAAAAAATATTATTTTTACAAATGAAAATATTTTATAAATAATTTGAAAATGGTCAAAAAGATAAATTTACATTCCAATATGGTTAGATTTATTATATTTGAAAGATTGTAAAAAGAAACTTCAAAAGATAGATTTACATTCCAATATGGTTAGATTTATTATATTTAGTAACGCGCGATTATGCATGCGATAGAATTAATTTACATTCCAATATGGTTAGATTTATTATTAAAGTCGGAGGCGATAACGAGGTTGAACTTTTTTTATTTACATTCCAATATGGTTAGATTTATTATATTTAGTAACGCGCGATTATGCATGCGATAGAATTAATTTACATTCCAATATGGTTAGATTTATTATCTACGAAAGAAGAGCGCGCGACAGTCGTGCAGAGAAATTTACATTCCAATATGGTTAGATTTATTATAAGTAGAAGGCGATACGGCGGACTTTTTACCAGCAAATTTACATTCCAATATGGTTAGATTTATTATAATATTTGTCTTGAGTAAAAAAAGGCAATTCCCATTGATTTACATTCCAATATGGTTAGATTTATTATAATATTTGTCTTGAGTAAAAAAAGGCAATTCCCATTGATTTACATTCCAATATGGTTAGATTTATTATGGGTATAAGAGACGATGAGTTCTTAAGCGCGCACTGATTTACATTCCAATATGGTTAGATTTATTATGACCTATAATAAACGATGATTTTTTGCAAGTAAAAAATTTACATTCCAATATGGTTAGATTTATTATTTATGCTAGATTGGTTGATACTGGAAAAAATTTTGTATTTACATTCCAATATGGTTAGATTTATTATGTAGACAACACAGTAGAAAGAAGTCAATTTATGGTCATTTACATTCCAATATGGTTAGATTTATTATTCATAATATTCCAAACGAGCCTGTCATATGTAAATAATTTACATTCCAATATGGTTAGATTTATTATCTATTCTTTGATATGCCTAGCTGTAATACAAATGGAATTTACATTCCAATATGGTTAGATTTATTATAAAAATGGAAAACATAAATGAGTTAATTACGGTAATATTTACATTCCAATATGGTTAGATTTATTATATTACAAACAAGTGAAACTACAAATACGGAACCATTATTTACATTCCAATATGGTTAGATTTATTATTCAACTCCATTATAATTTATTTTTAAATTTTCCACAATTTACATTCCAATATGGTTAGATTTATTATTTAATTCTCCACGCCACTAAAAAACAATTACTTAAATATTTACATTCCAATATGGTTAGATTTATTATCTGCTACTGCTGGTTTAATTACAACTGGCGTTATAAAATTTACATTCCAATATGGTTAGATTTATTATAGACCGGTTGGAGTAGATAACAAAGCAGGAAATCTAATTTACATTCCAATATGGTTAGATTTATTATTACTGTTTGTCCTTGTTTATCGTATTCTGCTTTCATATTTACATTCCAATATGGTTAGATTTATTATATCGTATTTAGCTATATATATTTTATTATAACATTTATTTACATTCCAATATGGTTAGATTTATTATTCCTTCTCTTATTGTTACGCCGTTGTCATCGCTGACATTTACATTCCAATATGGTTAGATTTATTATTTATTACACATTGATTTGACACTTTTATTACATCTCCATTTACATTCCAATATGGTTAGATTTATTATTTATTACACATTGATTTGACACTTTTATTACATCTCCATTTACATTCCAATATGGTTAGATTTATTATATCATATATAAAACCAGAAACAACATATGGAGGGCAATTTACATTCCAATATGGTTAGATTTATTATTTTTGTGTATTCAAATTGTTTATTCCAATTTTCTTGATTTACATTCCAATATGGTTAGATTTATTATGGGAACTAGTCTAATCGAAAGATTAGGGGCTTCGGAATTTACATTCCAATATGGTTAGATTTATTATAATAGAACCAGAAAACTATTATATAGAGTCGTTTAAATTTACATTCCAATATGGTTAGATTTATTATAAGACCAGTAGGAGTAGATAACAAAGCAGGAAACTTAATTTACATTCCAATATGGTTAGATTTATTATCAGCGAATTATTAATGCCAGGAGATACGATAGAAGTATTTACATTCCTATATGGTTAGATTTATTATTTTAATAAAGAGCTAATGGCGATAATGTCGGAAAACAATTTACATTCCAATATGGTTAGATTTATTATATATAACAATAGACTACAAATGGACGAAAAAGCAATATTTACATTCCAATATGGTTAGATTTATTATATAATATCGTAAATTATAAATAGACAGATTAAAGGCGATTTACATTCCAATATGGTTAGATTTATTATAGCAGTAAAAGATGTAAGAGCGGTTTATTATACAGCATTTACATTCCAATATGGTTAGATTTATTATGCCAGAAGTAATAACGATGATCACATCTATAATAGCATTTACATTCCAATATGGTTAGATTTATTATAAAAATGAGTTTAAGCGATTATGATATTCTATATTTATTTACATTCCAATATGGTTAGATTTATTATTTATATACCAATTCTTTATGAAAATAGTCCAAATATATTTACATTCCAATATGGTTAGATTTATTATAGCTACGGAATTGACAGGTAATAAAGTTAATCCTCATTTACATTCCAATATGGTTAGATTTATTATCAACTTCATTGCCAAAACAGGTGTTGGGCGAGCCAAATTTACATTCCAATATGGTTAGATTTATTATACGAACGCATTTATACACCACAAAATAAAAACATGTATTTACATTCCAATATGGTTAGATTTATTATCATGAAATTAATGTATATAAAGCCTGATACGATCTAATTTACATTCCAATATGGTTAGATTTATTATAATTCAGGATCTAAACCAACAGAAAATGCTAAAAGATTTACATTCCAATATGGTTAGATTTATTATGAGAAGCTTAAGTGCAAAAAGATTACCGAGTATGCTATTTACATTCCAATATGGTTAGATTTATTATGATACATCAATACAAAGAAGAGCATCAGATTTACAAGATTTACATTCCAATATGGTTAGATTTATTATCTTTTACTTGCCCCGCGCTTTGTATCGTCACCGACAATTTACATTCCAATATGGTTAGATTTATTATAAGAGATGCCGTTTCTACAATTTCTACTGTCAAATAATTTACATTCCAATATGGTTAGATTTATTATGCTTTTATTATATAACTTAAATGTAGTATCGACTTCATTTACATTCCAATATGGTTAGATTTATTATATAAACCCAAGCTTTTCAAATTACAAAGTAAAGTTTATTTACATTCCAATATGGTTAGATTTATTATTGAAAGAATATGATTTAAGTCAAAAAGAAGCATACGATTTACATTCCAATATGGTTAGATTTATTATCAGTGTGCCTGGTCTTGTTATTTGCATGTTTGTTGGATTTACATTCCAATATGGTTAGATTTATTATGCGTTTACGAAAGGACCACTCATAAAAACAGGTCGTATTTACATTCCAATATGGTTAGATTTATTATAAAAAAAGAATTAGCTATAAGATTTATACATGAAACTATTTACATTCCAATATGGTTAGATTTATTATTCAGTTTATGGTATGGCACAACAATATAGTAGACTCAATTTACATTCCAATATGGTTAGATTTATTATACAAACTGCATTAATAAGAAATCAAGCGGACACAGAATTTACATTCCAATATGGTTAGATTTATTATGAAACAAGAGAAAAAATACACAATTTATTAAAGGCGGATTTACATTCCAATATGGTTAGATTTATTATATAAAACCAGATACTTATTTTATAGAAAGTTTCAAATTTACATTCCAATATGGTTAGATTTATTATAGGACCACTCATAAAACAGGTCGTAAGCTTCTAGACATTTACATTCCAATATGGTTAGATTTATTATGGATTTCTAAATTACTTAACATGTCCATTGATCTTTGATTTACATTCCAATATGGTTAGATTTATTATAAAATGATTATGACCTAAATCAAAAGCATTTAATTTATTTACATTCCAATATGGTTAGATTTATTATCTGTTGTCGTTGTTTCTGAAGTTTGTAATACTTCGCATTTACATTCCAATATGGTTAGATTTATTATGATTCATATATCCAATCTACAGTGAATTATTAATGCATTTACATTCCAATATGGTTAGATTTATTATCAAAATACCACGCGTATTTTTTCTCTTCATCGTTAGGATTTACATTCCAATATGGTTAGATTTATTATGTAAATCACTACGAATATTACAATAGATTAAACTTAATTTACATTCCAATATGGTTAGATTTATTATCGGTATTATTAAAAGACCTAACTAATATGCTAGCTAATTTACATTCCAATATGGTTAGATTTATTATACAAACGCATTTATACATCACAAAATAAAAACATGCATTTACATTCCAATATGGTTAGATTTATTATAACGAATGCAAATCAAGAAGAAGAATAATAAAATCAATTTACATTCCAATATGGTTAGATTTATTATGAAGCAAAGAACAAAATAAAAGAACAACGGACTCGGATTTACATTCCAATATGGTTAGATTTATTATGAAGCGCTAAAAAGAATGTATCCAAAAACGCCAGAATATTTACATTCCAATATGGTTAGATTTATTATCCAATCAAAAACTATTAAACTATTTATACTATTTAAGATTTACATTCCAATATGGTTAGATTTATTATTTAGAAATCTAGATAAAAATATATATAGATTTCTGTCATTTACATTCCAATATGGTTAGATTTATTATGCAGCAGGAATGAACAGACTAATGGCAGCAGGAGAATTTACATTCCAATATGGTTAGATTTATTATCAGTATTTCAAACAGCACCTAACACAAACGATACAAAATTTACATTCCAATATGGTTAGATTTATTATCCAATCTTTACCTAATCCTACGCTCCATTTGACGAAATTTACATTCCAATATGGTTAGATTTATTATTATCAAAAACTATGCCTGGCACATTATGGGACATGCTATTTACATTCCAATATGGTTAGATTTATTATTTGTTTTTCTAATTCTTTATAGTCGTTAATTGCGCATTTACATTCCAATATGGTTAGATTTATTATTCAAGGAGGAAATAAAAAATGGGGAGGTGAAAACTAATTTACATTCCAATATGGTTAGATTTATTATCGGAAGTATTACAAACAGCAAATAACACAAACGAAAATTTACATTCCAATATGGTTAGATTTATTATCAGTAGAGAGTGGAAGACCAGTTGGAATAGACAATAATTTACATTCCAATATGGTTAGATTTATTATAAAGGGACGGAGTAGGAGACATGTATGGGCACGGTAATTTACATTCCAATATGGTTAGATTTATTATTAGTATTCAAGAAAGCTATAACGAGTTCGTAAGAGCATTTACATTCCAATATGGTTAGATTTATTATAGATAACTATAGACGATACTTATTTTAATATAAAGGATTTACATTCCAATATGGTTAGATTTATTATGACGGAGTAGACTACGCAAGAGAAGTTCATAGACAATTTACATTCCAATATGGTTAGATTTATTATGAAGAGAATACGAAGCATTAGAGCAAAAAGAAAAAGATTTACATTCCAATATGGTTAGATTTATTATCGATGAGCTTCTGGAAAGACGCATATAATTATATAATTTACATTCCAATATGGTTAGATTTATTATCAATCAGAAATAGCAAAAAAATACAACGAATTAATACATTTACATTCCAATATGGTTAGATTTATTATTCAAGAAAATTGGAATAAACAATTCGAATATACAAAAATTTACATTCCAATATGGTTAGATTTATTATCAGTTTATGGTCTGGCACAATAACATCGTAGACAGCATTTACATTCCAATATGGTTAGATTTATTATGAAATGTTTACATTGTATATTAAAAAATTACAATATTATTTACATTCCAATATGGTTAGATTTATTATAGGAAGTGCAGAGCAAGGAACACCATCGCTACAAGCATTTACATTCCAATATGGTTAGATTTATTATGCACCAAGCGATGAAACGCTAGGAAGACCATACTACTATTTACATTCCAATATGGTTAGATTTATTATAGACGGAAGACAAAAAGAGTTTCATTTAATGAGTCGATTTACATTCCAATATGGTTAGATTTATTATGGGCGATAAAATCGTTAGACAACATAAAAAATATGTATTTACATTCCAATATGGTTAGATTTATTATCGGAGTTGGAGACTTATATGGGCACGGTCTAGGAGTATTTACATTCCAATATGGTTAGATTTATTATTGCGTTACAAATGTTTAGCGAAATGATGGCGAGGGGATTTACATTCCAATATGGTTAGATTTATTATAGGAGTATTAAATATGGAAGGAAAACCGACTGAGGTATTTACATTCCAATATGGTTAGATTTATTATTGTAAGCGGAGTAAAATTAGATGCATTTGGAAAAAGATTTACATTCCAATATGGTTAGATTTATTATACAAATGCATTTATACATCACAAAATAAAAAAATTAATTTACATTCCAATATGGTTAGATTTATTATAATATACGATTTTCCATTTCCAATCCTGAACCACTTATTTACATTCCAATATGGTTAGATTTATTATTCCATCAAGTGAAGTTCTACAATACCCAATACCATTATTTACATTCCAATATGGTTAGATTTATTATCTCTCGCAATATATTAAAAGGAGAAAGAATGGCAAAAATTTACATTCCAATATGGTTAGATTTATTATGTTAGAATTATTCGTGAGAGTAATGGCAGATAAGTTATTTACATTCCAATATGGTTAGATTTATTATCAGACAAGAACTTTTGTAGTAGCAATAAGAAACCTTATTTACATTCCAATATGGTTAGATTTATTATTTGATTTAAGCCAAGAGCATGTATTTACTGCTGAGGCATTTACATTCCAATATGGTTAGATTTATTATATTAGCAATTCCAAACTTCATTACAAATACAGTGCTATTTACATTCCAATATGGTTAGATTTATTATTCAACTGGACATCAGGCAATATAGCAACAACGCTAGAATTTACATTCCAATATGGTTAGATTTATTATTGACGGACTAATGACCGCAGAAGATTTAAGTTTGATATTTACATTCCAATATGGTTAGATTTATTATGAGGTCTATGGACAAAACAAGAATGCCGACAATGCTATTTACATTCCAATATGGTTAGATTTATTATACAAATGCGTTTATACATCATAAAATCAAAACTTCCATTTACATTCCAATATGGTTAGATTTATTATGAAAAGTTTTTATTACTATTCAAGTAAATAAGTTTTCATTTACATTCCAATATGGTTAGATTTATTATCTGCATCGTTCCATGCTATTACTGGACCGCCCCCGCATTTACATTCCAATATGGTTAGATTTATTATAATTGTCTTTCTTCTTCTTTCAATACTCTGTAATGATTTACATTCCAATATGGTTAGATTTATTATAAACACATGCTCTTGGCTTATATCAAAATAGTTTCTATTTACATTCCAATATGGTTAGATTTATTATTTACAAAAAGAATGGAACAAAAAACAACAAGAAAATATTTACATTCCAATATGGTTAGATTTATTATGAGAAGCCTAAGCGCAAAAAGATTACCGAGTATGCTATTTACATTCCAATATGGTTAGATTTATTATTATAAGTCCATCTTTCTCGAGATTCAAAGTGAGATTATTTACATTCCAATATGGTTAGATTTATTATTCCAACGCTAGGAGAGCCTCAAGCGATACCTATTTCATTTACATTCCAATATGGTTAGATTTATTATTCGACTGGTTAAGAAAGACATACGATACATTATTTAAATTTACATTCCAATATGGTTAGATTTATTATCCGTTTTTTCTCTCTGAAATATGCAAAACTAATATTTTCTACATATTAATTTGATACAAGTATTGATATAAAATAATATAACAATACAAAATACGACATTAATTTAAAAAATCGTCTGTCGATAATCCGCAAATTATTATAGATTATACATCGACATACTTGTATTTTATATAAAATTTGAAGTTTTGTCAATATCTTCTTTTACTAAAAACTCTTTTTCAAGCCACTTTTCGTTTCTGCTTTTAAATATTATACATGAGTCTTTATGTTCTCTTAATATGTCAAAGAGCTCTTCTTTTAATTTAAGGTATTTAGGTTCTGAAAGTTCGCCTTCAAATACCGATTTTTGTATATGATTAAGATACCTTTTGCAAATATTAAAAACTTTTTTCAATACATAAGGATTATCTTCATCGTTTACTTGAATATCATATATTAAAATTATATACATTTCTACCACCATATTTTAAACGGGGAATATTCTTTTTCTCCGAGCAAATGTTTTATTATTTTATAAAGTTCAAGTCTAATTAAATATCTATAAGAAACATCTCTATTTAATGTTCTATGTTTTATAGTAGTCTTTAATCTTTTTTCTACTTCTCCCATAATATTTTGAAGAACATTTTCTTTTAATCTTAAAAAATTGCTTTCTTTATCAAAATCATTTTCAGATATAATATTTTTATTTAATAAATAAAATATTAATCTGTCGACTATTAAAGGTTTAAAAATTTCGGCGACATCCAAAGATAAAGAAAATCTTTTAACCGAAGGTTCATGCAAATAACTAATAGTTGGATTTAATTGCGTTCTATAAATTTCAGAAAGTATTTTTGTATAAAGAACAGAGTTTAAAAAACTTATTAAAGAGTTTATCATATTGTCGGGCGGACGCTTTACTCTTTTTTCAAAATCTATTTCCTGATTTATTATTTTATTCCAACTTCTATAATATATTCTGTGAACATTTCCTTCAATTCCCATTATTTCGTCTATTCTATTATAAGAATCTAAACTTTCTTCAAGTTTTGTTATCGATTCTATCTCTTCGTTTAAATCTCGTCCTCTAACATTATAATATTTCAAATTTCTTAATATATTTTCAGTCGCTCCGTAAACGAATTTTTTAGCTAGCGAAACTCTTTTTTTATAATCCGTATAAAATCCAACTTGTTGAACTAGCAAATCGCCCGAAACCAATTTTTCTCTCGGATAAAAGCTTCCTGCATAAAATTCGTAATAATTAAAAAAATGAACGCATATTCCCGTTTGCGATAAAAAATTAATTAATTTTGAGTTAATCGTAATCTCTCCAAAAGCGTAAATATCGTATATAACTTCAATCGGCAAATTTCTTTTCTCTCCCGTAGGTTTAATAAATTGCAAAGTATTATCTTTTCTTTTAAGCTCTCCGCTTGAAAATAAATAATAAGAATCTCCCATATTAAAACCTCTTATATATAACAAAGTTCATAATAAGCGCATTTCAAACAGCTTTTTTCGTTTATCGGTTTTGGAATATTTTTACTTTTAATTATTTTATCTATCGTCTCAAGTTGATTTTTTATATCTTCAATATCGTTATCATTTAAAATAACTTCTTCTGTATATTTTATTTTCGGAATATTTAATTGCCCTTTAATATCTTCAAAACCATGATTTTTCAAAATAAAAAGATAATATTTAATTTGATTTATAGCCATTTGTTTTTCTTTTTTAGATTTTTTTATTTCATGCACAATATTCTTTTTAAGAAAATCTATATTAACTATATTATCTATCATAAAATTATGTCTTTCGTTTTTATAAGTCGTCTCGTCAATAAGTTTGCCAACCTCTACTAATTCGCTTTCCTGTTCCATAGACAAATTATGATAAGAAAGCCAAACTTTCCTCATGCATAAAAAACTATAGGAATAAATAGTTCCAGAAACATATTTTATTTCTTCTTCGCCGTCTAAATGCATCTATTTTCAAACTCTAATTTTTCGTCTAATTCTTTTATAAGTCCTAATTCTTTATCGTATTTTGAATTACTTATAAATATATGTTCAAGCCCTTTATTTTTAATTTCTTTAATGCAATATTCTCTAAAATATAATGGAGCGCTTAAAGTATAATCCATTATTTCGTCTATTATATCAATTTTATCTTCGCCAAAAGCTTCTTTATATTTTTGAAATATATTTTTTTCATTTAATTCTTTATAAAAAATTCGTGGAATAACCGTTATATTTTGTATATTTCTAAATTGTTCTTCAGCAGTTCCTTTGTCTATTCCGCCGATTGGAAATATTTCTAAATCTTTGATATTCTTTTTTATCGTATTATAATAACTATCTTTATTATCTATATTTTTAAGTTTTTCAATATCGTAAACTTTATTTATATAATCTTGTTTATCTTCTTCGGTAAAAATTTTATTATCATATTCTTTTATAAAATCAACCGCTCTATTATACAATTCCAAATCATAAACGCTATTTTTTCCGTTTCCAACTCCGACTTTAGTATCGTAAATAAAAATATTTGGTTCGTTTTCTTTATAAATTCTATTTCTATAGCATCTTCCCATTCTTTGAAGCAAACTATCTGCGGAACACATATCGGTATATAAAACATCAAAATCTATATCCAAACTTGCCTCTACTATTTGAGTCGAAATCCATATTCCAGCGTCATTATTTCTTTTTTCTTCTTTTGTGGAAGCGAATTCTTGTATCTTTTCTTCTTTAAGTTTTCTATCTCTAAAAATAAATCTTGAATGAAGTAAATTAATTTCCGTATTTTGTTTATTTTTTTCTTTAAGTTTTATATAGACATCTTGAGAGCGTCTAACCATATTGCAAATTATAAGGACTTTGTTATTTTTAGCTTTTTCCAAAATTTCATTATATTCAAAATCTTTCTCTTCGTATTTTATTTTATGCCTTATTATAATATTTTCTTCATTATCTTTTTTGTAAAAAGGTTTTTCGGCTATTTTTATATTTTCTTTTCCTATAGTTTCTTCCAAAAAATATTTCACTATGGGCGGAAGTGTAGCCGTCATTATGCAAAATTTTCCTCCCAAATCGTTTACAACTTTAAACCCAAAAATTAAAAAAGATATTATATCGGGAGTATAAGATTGAATTTCGTCTATTATAATTTTACTATATTTCAAAGTCGCTGCATATTTTTCAGTGCCTAAAGATTTAAAAACAAAATAAAAAAGTTGGTCTACCGTGCATATGGTCAATGGATAAATTAAATGCCTTGTTTCAATATATTTTAATTGATAATCGTCAATTTCTTCGTCTTTTCTCATAATGCTTTTTGCATCGGAATGCAAGAAAGTAAATTTATTTTTATCGTAATAATTTTCGTCCCATATTCTTTTATAAATAGCGTTAATCGACACTTTAATAGGCAAAGTATAAAAAGTTTTTGAATCTCCTGCCCAAAGTAAAGCTCCTTCAGTTTTTCCAATTCCTGTTGAAGCTACAACAATTATATTTTTATCTTTATTTTCTTCTTTTCCCATAAATTCCTGAACTTCATTAGGAAATGTTATATTTTTATCTTTTTCTTTTTTTATTTTAAAAGCATTTTCAACATATTTGGATGCATCATCTGGCGTTAATTCTAAAGTATCAAGTCCAGCGCTTGCTGCATAATCTATTTTATTTAACATTCCTTTTATGACAATAAATTTCAACCAGAATTCATAATCGTTATCAACGCCTTTTTTTATTTCATTATTGGATATTCCTCTAAAATTGCATTTAAGGTTTTCATTATATAATTTATAATATTTAAATAAGTCGCTTTCAACTATTTTCTTAATTTTATTATCTTCTAAATCTATACCGTTATTATCTACAACTTTTCTTTCATGGTGATTATATATCGCGCTTGCAAGAGCTTTTATATATACGGTATCAAATTCTTTTTTTAATTTGCCAATATCTAAAAAAGAACAACTTAAAACTCCATGCGGAATTTCAGTTATATTTAATTGTTCGTATAATGCGTTAAGTTCCTTATTGGTATCAAAATATTTTTCTCTATTTATAGAATTATATAATTTTTTTTGAAATCTTGAATTCATTTTTCCCAAATCATGAGTTTCGCAGGCTATTTTAATAAGTTCAAGTTCATGTTCTTCAAAATAATTTCCGTATACATCTTTAAACTTATTAAAAAGTTCTATTAATTTATTGGTATGCTCTTCGATAGTTTGAGTTATAAATTCTCCGTTTTTTATTTTATTGCTTTTAGCCAAAAAATAATCTTTATTAATCATGCAAGAAATAAACCTATATCTGATTTTTTTTCTTTCTTTATACTTTCACCTTCGTTAAAATAAAATACCGCTCCGCTCTTTACATATTTAATTTTTACTTTTTCTTTCCAATATCTTATTTTAGTTTTTTCATTTACGGCAAATACTTTATTTAAATTATATACCGTTCCCGATATTTTGCTGTCGATTTTTTCTAAAATATTTAATGGAATATACGCATAATTTTCTAAAGTTATTTCGTCCGTATCTTCCAATTCTACGCTGTCAATTTTATCTATTCTTAAAATATCTTCATGTCTACCAAGCGCGGGATATATGGATGGCTTTTTTAGTTTATCTAATATTTCATTAAATAAACTTTCATCTTCGGGGACAATATGAATTATTAAATCTACATCAACAATAAGCTCGGCTACTCCCGTTCCTCTAATTAAGCCAGCTTGAATTTTTTCATCCTCTCTTTTATTGATTATATCAAAATATACTCTATCGCCTTCGCATTTGTTAGGAGTAAAAAAGTATCTTGTAAACATATCGCTAACAATACTTTTAGTATTTCCTTGAATACTTATTTGCATCGGCTTATATTCTTTAAAATCACAAACTTTATGAATCATACCAATCACTGTAGAGTATGGCGGGAGTTTAAAGCTTTCTTTAAACTCCATACTCGCTGGTTTTTTATAATTCGGCATGTTTTGATGGCATTCAAGCCTTATCGCTTTATTTACCATAATATTTATTTACCTCTTCGCTTAAATAATCAAAAACTTCAGGAATACTTTTAGTTTTTAATTCTTCTTCTATCTCTTTGGAGTTATTAAATATATTTCCTATATAGCCGACTACGGTATTATTTTTAACTTCTTTGTCTATATCAATAGTATTTAATATTATATCTATATCAAGGTTATTTTTACTTACTCTTAACCTATTTTCAAAGAAAGGATTTTTTATATTATAAACTCCGCCTATAATAAATATTGGAGTTAAATTTTCTCTTCTTCCTCTAATATCTCTATATAGAGTTTTTAATATTTTAAGTAAATCGTTAACTCTTTTAGCTCTTTCTGATTTATCAATCTCAATTTTTTCTTTTTTAGGTTCTTCGCCATTTACATATTCTGTTATAACTTCGTCTATTCCTACTCTATCCAAATCTATAGTAACGGTGTATGCATAGTAGGATTTATGAATTTCGCTTTGAGCTATCATATTTTCAAAATTACCCCTTTTAGCCAAAGCCATATTTGTTAGAAAATCTAAATCGGAATTATAATTTTCTAATGCGATTGCATTGCTTAATCTAACCGTTGCGACTCTTGTATTTGATGTCCCGTTAATACTATTCTTTCCTGTTTTCATATAACCGAATAAATCTATTTCTGGGTAATCTTTTATAGATGCATCTTTGTCATGTTGGACTACTTTATCTTTATCGGACACTGGGGTATTATTCCATTTTAATTGCTTTCTAATATTATACCCCAAAGCCTGACGAGATATATAACTATAGCTATAACCGTTCCCTCTGCTCATTTTCTTTAACGAGCTTATATTTCCAAAACCTTCGCCATAATTTGCGCTTTCAGCCTCAAAAATGATACTTAATGTTAATCCTTTGTTTTCCATTATTTATTCTCCTTGTTCGTTTTTATTTTCTTTTTCTTTATTATAATAATATGCGCCTTTAAGTCCAAGCACATAAGCATAACCTATTTCTTTAAAATCTTCATCTCTTTCAAATATTCTAGTAAATATATTTGGTATAGTCAAATTCATACCCGCATAAAGCCTTGTTATATTACTTAAAAATAAATCTCTATTTGAAGTATGAATAGAATTTATTAACTGATAAACTAATCCTCTTAATTTATTATCAGCCTCTTTTTCTTCCATATCCAAAAGATTTCTATCGTTATTAACTCCGATTATAATCCTTCTCATTTCATCGCCGCTTTTACAAGCTATATACGATAAATTAATTTTATCATTCATATTTATGTCCTCCCTAAATATATGATTTTGTTTTATTTGTATTTTTAATATTGTAAATATTGTTTTAACCGTATAATTTATAGTATATCCTTTTTCTCCATCTTTTTCAAAATTCATTAATAACAAATATATTAAATTCCATTGATTTCTAAAATTTAAAACATTTTCTAAACATATTTTATATATATCAAAACGATTATCTTTTGGAATTATCAAATAACTTTTTGATATTACTTCTAATTCACCTTTTATAGATTTTATAATTTTTAAAGTATCATGCCCTATCGTATTAAAAGAATAACCATTTTTATTCCTAATTATAACTTGAATAGAATTTAATTCCTCCGTTTTTTCATCAAGATCTTTATTTATTATTGTATTATATGCCGTATAGTGGGCATATTCTTCTTCATCAATTATTTTTCCAGCAATATTCATGCTTATTAATGTTTTTATACTATCATTTTGATTTATAAAAAATATTAAATTTCCTATATCTCTAAAACCTAAAGGAGCGCATGAATAAATCATATAACAAATAGGGCATATATAACTATCTGGATTATAGTTCCAAAAAGTCGACCTTTTTCTTCCAGTGTCTACGCCGAATTCAAGTAAAAATGTTGTATCAAAATCCTTTTTTATTTTAGCGTTGCATATTATACAAGTATCCTTATAAGATTTTTTATTATCTTCTTCCAAGGATATATAATTTTTAATAGAAGTAAATTCATTGTCAATATTTTTATAAAAATCTAAATCTTTTACTATATAATGTTGTTTACTATTTGATAGATATTTAAGAAAGTAAATATTAGAAAATATCAAAGATAATTTATTCATAAATATGTCGCCTAAAAATAAATAATACCTTAATTTTTCATTCTTATTCAAATATTTAACTATATCTTTAAATATTTTTTCTCTTTCTTTTTTTTCATTATTAAACTTTTCTACCAACGAAATAAATTTATTATCTTTCAAAGTATTGGATATTGTAATCAATGTTTTTCTTTTAAATAAAAATCCATATTCTTTATTTATATTTTCTAAAGTAATTTTGTCACTACTATTTATTAACTTATATAATATACTTTTTTCATGAAATTTATTATATATAGATTTTAAATAATGTTTTGCAAAGTCAAATTTCAACAAAAATTTTTTACTAACATACAAATCTTGCCCTTCATAATAATAATCTTTTATATAGTTTTTTACTTCTTCTTTATTTTTACCTTTACTTGCTTCAGCTTCTTCTAATACTTGAATAAACCCAACAATTCCCGCATTATAAAGAAAAGTATCAAGGCTTACTTTAAAATATCCGTTATCATCAATATATAATTTTTTATTTTCTTTAATAGATTTTTTACTCGCCATAAATTAACCTTCCTCGCTTTTTAATTCTTCTATTACTTCAAACATTCCGAATCCTTCGCTTCGTCTGCTGCCGATTCCCGTTTTATATAATATATTCAAAAGTTCTCTGTCGCCTTCTAATATATATTCTCCTATTGAAGAATTAATTAAAATATTCTTAAAACTAACGACTGTTTTTCTTGCCAAATTATTATAAGGCTTTAATTTTATATTTGAATTTACGCCGTTTAATTTTAAATCTTTAATTAATCTTGTAACGGAATAATTAATCTGTTCGTTAAAATCGCTATCGTTAAAATCCAAATAAATATCTTCTCCCTTTCGTTTTTTATTAATTATTTTTTCTTTATGATTTCTCAAAACTAAAGGACTTAAAAATTTTATGCGAACTCTGTTAGACATCATATTTTTTTCGTTTACCATAGTTATATTTTTTAATTCCATTTTATTATTTTTAAGCGGATAATAATATTTTTCATTTTCTTTATTATCAATTTTCTTATTTATCATTGAATTAAACGAATTATAAAATTCTATAAACTGCTTATTATCGTATATCGAAAAAAGAACATTGAAATAATTTCTATCAAGCTCTATTTTTTCTTTCTCTATTTTTGGTTTTGGAAGATAAACCGAAAAAGTAAAAAATTTTACTGTCGGTTTTTCACCGTATATTTCTTTATAACTTTCATTAAAATTCTTTTCCAAAGAATTTTTTATAAAACTTAAAATTAATATTCTATAATCTTTAGGGATTATATTATTTTCAAGCTCGAAATGTAATTTTATTCTCATAATTTATTCCAACTATTACTAATAATTTTATATAGTGTATTTTAACATTATTATTTTAATTGTCAATAAGAAATATGATAATTTTGTAGATTTAATATTTGTAGTTATTATTTAATCAAACTTGAAAAATCAAGCATATTTTTAAATATTTTATCAACCAAAGAAAGCAAAGCGATTCTATTATTTTTTAATTTATCGTCATCTACCATAACCATAATCTCTTTAAAGAAGTTATCTAAAGGTTCGTATAAACTCGAAAGCATTGAAAAAGTTTTTTGATATTCTTTATTTTCTATAAGTTTTTTTATTTGAGTTTCTTTTTCTCTATAGATTTTATATAATTCTCTCTCCGCTTTTTCTTCTAAAATAGATTCTTCAAAAATTAATGTATTTGAAGTCTTTATAATATTTTTTACTCTCTTAAATACAAGCAAAAGATTTGAAAATAATTCTTCGTTTTTCCTTCTGAATTCGTCTATTGCCGAAATTTTTAAATAAGCGTCATATATATCGTCAATTTCGGTTGAAAGAACTCCCGAAATAGAATCTTTAGAAAAATGCAAATCGTTTTCAAAGCGAGATTTAAAAAAGTCGAATATATCATTAATCAAATTTTCGCTTTTATTATTTTTCGATTCTTTAGGCATAGAGTTAATTGTCTCTTCAATTAATTTTTTCAAACTCAAATGTTTTTGTGATTTAACTAAAATATTTATTATTCCAAGCGCTTGTCTTCTTAAAGCGTTAGGGTCCTGCGAACCAGTAGGAATATCGCCGACATAAAAACCAGCGACTATATTGTCAATTTTATCTAAAATTGCAATCGCTTTTCCCGTATCGTTTGAAGGAATATCGTCATTTGCAAATAAAGGTTTATATTGTTCTTTAATCGCAGTCGCTATATTTTCGCCTAATCCCATTTCTTTTGCAAAATAAGAACCCATTATTCCTTGAAGTTCAGGAAATTGATAAACCATATTGCTAACCAAATCGGCTTTCATATATTTTATTGCTTTTAAAATATTATCTTTATTTTCGTTATAATTTAAAGCCTCAATTAAACTTGCAGCGTTTTTCTCAAGCCTATTAACTTTATCCGAAACGCTTCCTAATTCTTTTCTAAACATTAACATAGCAAGACGAGTATTCATTTCATCCATTCCTTTTTTAATATCTTCTTGATACAAAAATCTTCCGTCTGAAAGTCGCGCCGTCAAAACTCTAATATTTCCCGCAATTATTTGAGGAGTTTTTGGCTGATTTGCCGTTATAACAAATATATTAGTCAAATCTCCGTTTTTTTTCATTAATGGAAAATATTTTTGATGCTCAATCATTTCGCTAGTTAAAACTTCTTTAGGAACTTCCAAAAATTTAGAATCAAACTCCGCTGTTAATAAATAAGGCTCTTCAACTAAATCGACTACAATCTCGGAAACTTTATTTTTTGAAACCGCTTCAAAATTATTTTCTTTTTCTATTTTCTCAAGTTGATTTATTATATTTTCTAATCTTTTTTCTCTTGAAACTATAACATGTTTTTTTAATAAAATTTCTTCGTAATCTTTCGGATTATTTATTTCTACAAATTCGGGAGATAATAATCTATGTCCCGTGATTTTATTATTAGTTTCAATTCCCGCGATTTTAGTTTTTATAATTTCGTTTCCAAATAAAGCTACGATATTTCTTATTGGACGAACAAAAGCAAAATCTTTATCGCCCCAACGCATTTTCTTTTTAAAATCTATACTCGCGATTATATTTTCTAAATTCTCTTCAAATAATTTTTTTGTTTCGATTCCTTTTTTTTCTTTTTTGACATAAATATATTTTTTGCCGTTTAATCCTTTTAAGTAAGGTTTGTTAAAAGATTCTTTTTCGTCAATATCTTTTATATTTTTAATTTCAATATTATTCGCTTTCAAAAATCCTTCTCCCGCTTTTGTTAAAACTCCGTCTTTAATCGCACTTTCAAGCAAAGGACCTTTCGATTCTATAATATCGTCTTTTGATTTTTCTTCCGCTTCTTCTACTAAAATAGACAATCTTCTTGGAGTCGTAAAAGAAGTTATCGATTTCGACTATTAATATTATAACTTAACTATTGCAATTTAATTGGATATTATTTAT